>JAESGR010000181.1_pt1 | contig 93113 bp, 84 predicted proteins | sample 9269771 | NCBI WGS metagenome assembly JAESGR01 (sample SAMN15739572, study PRJNA653492) | algae metagenome | isolation source: Chroococcus sp. CMT-3BRIN-NPC107 and co-occurring heterotrophs from well... | place: USA: Clark Mountains Wilderness, California | collected 2010-04-18 | reverse complement strand
GCCAAGCCTGGACCCGCTACCGTTGGGCGACTCGACCGCGCCGCAGGCCATGACCCATCGCCTATTGGCGCAGCCTCTTACTCTCCAGGGCCCGCGGGCCGTCTTCCCCAAGCGCGTGAGCGCGTCTCCCCCTACGACAGAGACGTCGTGAACATGTCCAACCGGTCGTTGTCGGTGTCCGCGATGTAGACGCGGTCGGCAGCATCGACGGTGATGCCCATGGGATCGAAGCCATCGGGCGTGATATTGCGAGCGGTGAGCTGTGTCAGGTAGCGGCCACCCCGGGCAAAGACCTGGACGCGAGCGTTCCCGGTATCTGTGACCAGCACCCGGCCGCCACTGTCCACAGCAACATCGCGCGGGTCCTGGAATGCGCCGTTCGCCGTGCCCTCCCTGCCCCACATGCGCAGGGACTCCCCGTTCGCGCGGAACACCTGCACCCGGTTGTTCGCGCCATCCACGACATAGATGCGCCCTTGAGGATCGGTGGCGATCCCGCGTGGGAAATTGAAGAGCCCCTGCGTGCTTCCGCGGCGTCCCCAGGTTTGGCGGAAACGGCCATTGCGGTTGAATTCCTGCACCCGGTTGTTGGACGAGTCAGAGACGTACAGGCGGCCATTGCGGCCCACGGCCACACCCCAAGGGTAGGAGAACTGCCCGTTGCCGCTGCCCCGGCTGCCAAACGCGCGGATGAACTGCCCGGTGGCGGAAAAGATCTGGATGCGGTGGTTCAGCGTGTCCGCCACGTAAACCAGGCCTTCCTGGTCTACCGCAACCCCTCGCGGCCGGTTGAACTGCCCGCTGCGGCTGCCCAGGGTGCCCCAGGTCCGGGTGAACTCCCCGGTGCGCGTGAACTGCTGGATGCGGTTGTTGAACGAATCCGCGACGTAGACGCGGTTGGCGAACACGGCTACGCCGCGCGGGCCGTCGAAGCGGCCGTTCGTCCTGCCCGCGCCGCCCCAGCCGCGCAGAAAGGTGTAGCGTGGGATGACCGCCTGGGCCGCAGCCGGCAAGGCGCGCAGACGAGCCATGAGGGCAATGCTTGCCGCGAAGAAGTGCCGTCGTGTGCCCTTCAGCGTCTCCAGCTTCACTGTGACTACTCCACCAATGTCGCGCTGGATGCACAATTGTGCCCCGGGATGGTAGTCGGAGTCACTCGGGGGCATGCACGATGAGAACGTACCTCGATCTCGATCTGGGCGGAAAGACCGCTGTTGTCACAGGCGCCAGCTCTGGCATTGGCCGCGCCATCGCCGAGGCCCTGGCTGAGGCCGGGGCGAACCTGGTGCTGGTCGGGCGCAACCGGGAACGGCTGGTTGAGGCGATTGCGGCGGTGGAGGCGCGCGGCGTCGAGGCGGACATCGTTGAGGTGGAGTTGACCGACACCGATGCGCCGCAGCAGATCGTCGAGGCCACCGTGAGGCGGTTTGGCGGACTGAACATCCTTGTCAACTGCGCCGGCATTTTCGAGCCGATGCCCTTCGAGACCCAGCCGCTGGACAGCTTCGACCGCCAGATGGCCACGAACGTGCGCGCACCGTTCGCGCTCACGCAGGCGGCCCTCCCCTACCTGAAGCCATCCGGGGCAGTGGTGAACATCTCGTCCATTGCCGGATACAAGGGGTTCCCGCTCTCCGCCGCCTACTGCGCCAGCAAGGGCGCGGTAGAACTGATGACCCGCGCCCTGGGAGCGGAGCTGGGTCCAATGGGGGTGCGCGTCAACTGCATCGCGCCCGGCAACATCCGTACCCCCATGAACCAGGGCCAGTTCGAAGCCTCGCGGGAATACGAGAAGTCGCTGGAGGACCGCACGCCGCTGGGTCGCATCGGCGAGACGGAGGATATCGCCGCCGCCGTGGTTTACCTCTGCTCCCCGGCCGCCAAATTCGTCAACGGCGCATCCTGGCTGGTAGATGGCGGCTGGGCGGCGCAGTAGAGCGTCCATCCCCACCCTAACGTTCATGCTGGATGGCGCCGCGACCGCGTCACAGCCGGCGCCCATTGCCGGCAAGAGCAGCCGCCGCGGTATGACGACGCCAATCAAGAACCACGCAGAGTGCCATGAAGCGCAGATGCGGTGACGAATGAGCAACGCGAGCGGGGCGAATGCAAGGTTGCTTGCATTCACGCGGCACGAATGCAAATTTTCGGGCGATTTCTTGCGTACAATCTCCTCCGTGTTCCGTGATTACGGAGGTCCCATGAGGCCCGAGGGGTTTCGCTGTCCTGAAGCTGGAGTCGTGCATCGCTCATTTGCCGGCAATGACACGTTTGTCCCTGCGTTCCTTCCACCAACTTTGATGTACGACGACGATCTCGTACTGGCGCTTTCTCGTGCAGATGCCGCACTCAGCGAGCTGTCCGGAGTGGGACGGCAGCTACCGAACCCACACCTGCTGACCGTCCCCTATGTGCGACAGGAAGCCGTGTCGTCGTCACGAATCGAAGGCACGCAGACAGAGTTTGCAGAGCTTCTCCGTGCAGACCTAGGGGAAGGCAATGGGGGGGCGCGTGCCCAGGCAGATCGGCAGGAAGTCCGCAACTATGTCGCGGCGATGGAGGAAGGAGTCACGCTCCTCCTGGCGGGTCGTCCGATATCTCTGAACCTTGTACGAACGCTTCACGGCACGCTTATGGCCGGGGTGCGTGGAGATGGCGCAGCCGCAGGACAGTTTCGGGCTATCCAGAACTGGATCGGCGCCGCAACTATCGGCCAAGCCGTCTACGTGCCTCCGCCACCAGAACTCCTCATGCCCATCCTGGACGATTGGGAGCGTTTCGTGAACGCGACGGGCGCCATGCCAGATCTCATCCAATGCGCCATCGTGCATGAGCAGTTTGAAGCAATTCACCCGTTCAACGACGGAAATGGCCGCATCGGACGTCTGCTCGTGCCGCTCTTCCTGATGGAACGTCAACGGTTGTCGCAGCCGCTGCTCAACATCTCATCGTTTATCGAACCTCGTAGAGGTGAGTACTACGACCGGCTCCAGCGCGTGCGAACCGATTGTGACTGGTCGGGCTGGATTCACTTCTTCCTTGAGGGTGTTGCGCAGACATCCCGAAGAGCCGTGAGCCAAGCTATCCTCCTGGTGGCCATGCGCGAGGATTTTCTCCGGCGCACGCGAGGAAAACCAAACGCTCAGGCCCTTGTGGATCCGCTCTTTGAAAACCCGTACATCACCGCTCGACGCGCTCGCTCACTGCTCGACGTGTCTGACCCAACGTCACGCAGCGCCCTGGCAGTGCTCGAGGTCGAGGGCATTCTCACGCTTCTAGACCGGCAACGACCTGCCCTGTACCTGAGTGAACCGATACTTGATGTACTGGAGGGGCTGGGACCGGCACGTACGTAGCATGCAGATCGCGTTGCCAGCACCCATGCATGAAATGAACTCACCGGCGACGTGGGCATGACGCAAGAGACGATGGTCGTCCTTCTTTTAGCATGGAGGGCGCACCTCCTGCTAGCCCAGCACGCCGGTGAATGCAAACAGACTTGCATTCGTGCCGGGCGAATGCAAATTTTCGGGCGATTTCATTTATACAGCGAACTGATAAGATCGGCGCCCGTCATCACGCCTTGACCGGCGACGCTTCAGAGGAATGGGGTCGACCATGCGAGGGCCGGAGAAGATCGAAAACTCCGGTACCCGTGAACGCAAAGAAAGAGGCGAGGTGCATATACCCCGCCTCTGTCATTTGTACCTGTTCTTGCCGAAAACCACCGCGCTCGCGGCCCAGGCTTACCGGGCGTAGTAAGCCAGGATGAGGTCCTCATTGATCGGCATGTCCACGTCCTCGCGGCCCGGCATGCGCAGCACCTTGGCGCTGACGCCACCGCGATCCAGCCACTCTGGCACGCGGCGGTTGGCCTCCAGCTCCTCGATGACCGACGGAATCTGGGCCGCAGCCTCGGTCACACTGACGACCTCGCCCGGGCGCACCTGGAAGGAAGGGATGTTGACCTTACGGCCATTTACCTTCACATGCCCGTGGCTCACCATCTGGCGGGCCATCGGGCGACTGCGGGCAATGCCCAGTCGGTAAATGACGTTGTCCAGGCGGCGCTCCAGCAGGCGCAGCATGTTCTCCCCGGTGTCGCCCGGCTGGCGGAAGGCGACTTCGTAGTAGCGGCGGAACTGCGTCTCGGAGACGCCGTAGATCGCCTTGGCCTTCTGCTTTTCCTTGAGCTGGATGCCGTAGTCGGTACGGCGGGGGCGGCGCTGTGGCGCTCCACCCGGCGGGGTCTGGATGCGACGGCGCAGGGATTCACCACCCGTGCCGTAGATATCGATGCCAAACCGGCGGGAAACCTTATGCTTCGGCTCGTGCCTGACCATGCGTGGGCAAACCTCTCCAACAACTAAAGGAACACGCCCGCACTGGGAACCACTCCCGAGCAGCCGCCAGGAGGGCCGCCGATCCGCCCAGGGACCGGCCGCGTCATTTCAATTCCGTGTCATACCGACCAGGGAGATCATCGCCCTACGCGTGTGACACACCACGTGCTCCGGCCATGAGGAATGACTACGAAGGCACAGCCGCATAGCGTAGCCGAAATGCGCGGACTTGTGCAGCGAGCGCCGCCTTGTCACCCTGATGGGCACTTCACCTACAGGAAGTAGTGCGGTACGAGGCGTCGCGCGCCCTCACGTATCGAATGGTGCGGCCAAGGTGTAACGTCTGATCGTGACGACCGCTTCCACAGCGTGGTGTTTCGATCTTGCCGATAGACCTCGGATTCATACGGGAGGAACGAGATTCTTCGGCAAGCTCAGGATGACGCCGTAAATTGGATGATACCCCTGATCGTTACCGCGGTGAAGGTGAGGTCCGCGCCAGCCTGTCAGTCAGTCTCTTCCTTGGCCAGCTACTCTGTCCTCGAGTACCACCTCCCTGGCAGCAGCACGCTGGTCAGCGCTCGCCTCCCGGATCGAGCGCGTCGCGCAATCCGTCGCCGGCGAGGTTGAAGCCGAGGACGGTCAGGGAAATGGCCAGACCAGGGAAGATTCCGATGTACGGCGCGCTCGTTACGTAGCGCTGTGCGTCGGCCAACATGCGGCCCCACTCCGGAGTTGGTGGCTGGGCGCCCAGGCCCAGGAACCCCAGCGCCGAGACCAGCAGGATGGCGTTGCCCACGCCAATTGTGGACTGCACGATCAGTGGCGTGAGGACGTTCGGCACAATGTGCTTCGAGATGATGCGGTAGTCGCTGGCGCCCATTGCGCGCGCCGCCGCGATCATCTCCTGCCGCTTCACCGCCAGCGTGGAGGCCCGGGTCAGCCGCGCATAGGCGGGTAGCCCGACCAACCCGGCGGCGAGCATGGCAGCCGGGAGGCCCGCACCGACTCTCGCGGCAACCGTGATCGCAAGCAGAATGGCCGGCAGCGCCAGCAGCAGATCTACCAGCGCCATCAGGGCCAGTCCCAGGCGGCCCTCCCGGTAGCCGGCCACCACGCCGATACCCAGCCCCAGGCCCAGGCCAATCAGGACCGAAATGATGCCAGCGGCCAGGGAGATCGGCGCGCCGCGGACGACCCGGGCGAAGATGTCTCGCCCCAGGTCATCCGTGCCAAACCAGTATTCCGCGTTCGGTGGTTGCAACCGCAGCGGAACGTTCTGGACGGCCGCGTCGCGGACCAGGAAAGGTCCGATAATCGCGACCAGTGCCAACAGCCCCAGCACGAGGGCTCCCGCAATCGCGCCTCGATTGCGAGCGAAGCGCCGGGCGAAGCGCTGCACGGACGAGGTACGCCTCGCGGCGGTGATGTGCAGTCCCGGGTTTTCACCGGCTGCCTGGGCGATTGTGGAGGTCACTCGTAGCGAATCCGGGGATCGAGGATGGCGTAGAGCACGTCCACCAGCAGGTTGAGCAGGACGAAAATCGTCGCCAGCAGGAGGACCACGCCCTGCACCATCTGGTAGTCGCGCGCCCCGATGGCGGTGACGGTCAATTGCCCCAGCCCGGGCCAGGAGAACACCGTCTCCGTCACCACAGCGCCACCAAGCAGGGACCCCAACTCCAGGCCAACGACAGTCAGCACTGGCAGCACCGCGTTGCGCGCGGCGTGGACCGAAACCACTCCGCGCTCACGCAGACCCTTGCTCCGTGCAGTCCGTGCGTAATCGTGGGCGAGCGACTCGATCAGGGAGGCGCGGGTCATGCGCGCGATGATGGCTGCGGGCCAGGCGGCCAGGGTCACTGCCGGGAGCACCAGATGGGCAAAGGCGTCCCGTGCCACCACCAGGTTGCCGTGCAAGAGGGCATTGAACGCGAGGAACGGCGTCGAGGGATCAGCGCCGACGCGCGGATTCACCCGTCCGGAGATGGGGAGCCAGCGCAGCCAGAGACCGAAGACGATGATGAGAATGATGCCCAGCCAGAACGTGGGAATGGAGACTCCAAAGAGCACGACGCTGGAACTGACGTAATCGAGCCACGAGTGCCGCCGCACGGCCGCGATTGTGCCGAATGTGACCCCAACCACGAGCGCTATCAACATCGCTGCCAGCGCCAACTCGATGGTCGCAGGAAAGCGCGCCGCGATCTCATCGATCACCGGGGTATTGGAGCGATACGACTTTCCCAGATCACCCTGCACCGCGCCGCTCAGGAACGAGCCGTACTGCTGCCAGAGCGGCCGATCCAGCCCCATCTCTGCCCGCAGTGCGGCGAGTGATTCCGGATCGGCGCGGGCGCCGAGTACCAGCGCCGCCGGGTCACCACCGGCCGAGTGGAGCATGAAGAAGACGAGGACAGAGATGCCCAACAGGATAGGAATGGTCAGCGCCAGACGCCGCAAGATGTAGATGCCCATGACGTTGGCGCCTTCTGATAGCGACATTCACGTCCACGCCGTGCCGATCCAGGAACGGTGTGGACAGATTCAGGGAAGGATAGGACAACGAACAATGGCCAATTGCTTGTCCACAACTCCATGTTGGGCAAGTCCTGTGCCGGCGGGAGGCGCCGCCCTCCGTGCAACTCGAATCGAACTCTCAGGGATTCGGCTTCTCAATGGGCCATCTCCTCCCGCGTGTCGACGTGAGCGGAGTCGAAGGATTTCGTTCCCTACCACGCGCTCGGCCTGCCTCGTCACTGACAAACGATGCCTGCCCTTGCTGCTCGGGGTGACCGCAAACAGGCGCGGCCTGATACGCCGAGATCTCTCACGCTTGGTGTGAAATAGCTCCATCAACCATTGAAACGCCGTGCTGCCCACCGCTGGCCCTCACCCCAACCCTCTCCCGATGCGCGGGAGAGGGGCTAGTGGCACCGGGGGTTCGTATTAGAATCGGCGTGGTTACGCCAGATTCGGTCATCCGGCTACCCACCGGCTCCCCTCTCCCGCGCACCGGGAGAGGGGTTGGGGGTGAGGGCCAGGCCTCGGAGAACAGCCTGTTTCGCGATGTCTTCCGCCGGCCGAACGTATTTCACACCAAGCGTTCTCGACTACACGCGAGGGTGGACGCCCTCTCAAACCTGGGAGGTGCGGGACGGGGTCCTTCGACTTCGCTCAGGACGACACGCGAGCGGAGATGCCAACAGAAACCGAGCTGGCGAACGAGGTCCTTCGCCGGGTCCAGGGAGACACGGGGAGGTGGTGCAACAGGGCTGCACCACCTCTCCGACACTGCCGACAGTACCCGGTCGCGTCTAGCTCTCAGCGATGTCCACTTCGCGCAGGGCCAGGGCGCCGACCGGAGAGACCTTGAGGTTCTCGACTGTTGCCAGGGCGCCAATCGCCTTCTCGGGATAGCCCAGCACCACCATGATGCTGTCTTCGAGGATGTGCTCCTGGGCCTTGAAGTAGAGCTCGGCGCGGGTGTCAGAATCGGCGACTTCCTGCGCCTGCAGCACTAGTTCGTTGACCTCTTCGTTCTTGTAGCCCAGGCGGGTCACCGCCCGCTCCTGGACGAAGATGGAGAACATCACGTTGTCCGGATCGCCGTTGTCCCACGTCCAGTCATTGATAAACGCCTGGACCTCACCTGTGCCGAGCAGGTCGAAGAACTCGGCATCCTCCAGGGATTGCAGGTTGGCAGTGATGCCCACTGCCGCCAGGTCCGCCTGGATCAGTTGTCCCAGGACCGGCCAGAAGGAGTTTGCGCGGTTGTAAAGATCGAAGGAGATATCGGTTAGCCCGGATTCGGCGATCAGCGCCTGTGCCGCCTCTGGGTCGTAGGGATACTTCTCGGCGAGCGAAGGGTCGTAGCCGATGAGCGTCGGCGCAATCGGTCCAGCTCCCAGCGTGTAGTTCCCGGAGGAGACAACCTCGGCTACATTCTGCTTGTTGACGGCGTGCTGTACCGCCTGGCGCACCTGCTGGTTGTCGAACGGTGGAATGGCCTGGTTGAACGCCAGGAACTGCACGTTCAGGAACGGCCCGGTGATCAGTTGCAGGTTGGGATCGCTCTCGACCGTACCGGCATCCTTGAAATCGACCTGGTTGGCGACATCAATGGCAGCCGTCTGCAACTCGGAGAGCCGCACCGTGTCTTCAGCAATCGTGCGCCAGACCACGCGATCCAGCGCTGGCCGCCCGCCCCAGTAGTCCTCGTTCGCCACGAGCACGAGTTCGACGTCCTTCGTCCAGCTTTCAAAGCGGAACGGGCCGGTGCCGACCGGCGCTTGCCCGAACTCCGCGCCCTGCGCCTCCAGCGCCGCTGGGCTCACGATGCCAGCGGCAAAAATGGCCAGGTTGCCCGGTAGCAGCACGGTTGGCCGGCTCAACGTGACGGTCAATTCCAGGTCGCCGGTCGCCTCCACCGATTCCACGTCAGCGAAGACGATTCCGCGGTACACCATCGTTTCCTGGAAAAGCGGGTTCTCCTCGTCCAACTGCCGCAGGAAGTTGGCTTCGACCGCGGCGGCGTCGTGCGGCGTACCGTCGTGGAAGGTCACGCCCTCGCGGATGGTGAAAACATACTGCAGCCCGTCCTCGGAGACCTCCCAGGACTCGGCCAAAGCCGGCTCAATTTCCACTCCGCCCGTCTTGAACCGGGTCAGCCCCTCGGTAACGTTGTCCCAGACCGGCAGGATGTCTCCGTAGCCGTTGGAGCCGGCGACCGCCGGATCAAGCTGCACGGTAGCCTGCGGGATCGCCACGATCAGGGTCTTGCCAGCATCCTGCAGGGCAAGTGACGGCGCGGCCACGCCATTACGCGTAGCCAGGTTCACCAGAGATGCGGCGATCGGCGCGGCGAGGCCAAGCCGCGCCGCGTTGGCCAGGAATCCTCGACGGTTGAGCCGCGCCGCGTGGAGATCGTTCACCAACGTCGAAAGTTCCTTTGTCTGATCACGATTCATGTCGTCTTCTCCTTGTGTTCTCCAGCATGTCGCTGGCTACATTCGTTCATTTCGTGCGGTCATCCCGCGCTCCATTACTACCCAGTCAGCGCCCTGTCATGCCCTACGCGCTCATCGGGTCAAAGCGGAACGGCAGCGTATCCACCACCTCAACCGCCGTTTCCCCCACGATCGCCATCCGCTCCATCTGGTAGCTCCCGATCCCGAGCAGGTAGTAGGGCAGCTCGATGCTGATCACCATGCCCGGCGCGAGCGGCCGCGCCTCCGTTGCGGAAATGAACGGCGCTTCCTCATAGTGATGAGCCAGACCTACGCTGTGGCCGAGATGGCCGCGGCTGTAGTTGCCAAAGCCTGCTTTGCGCATGGCGTCCGTACCAGCCTGCCAGATGGTGTTGATCGGGACGCCCGGTACCGCGGCAGCGATGGCCGCCTCGAGCGCGCGGCTCAGGGCGTCGTAGATCTCCTGCTGCTCGGCGGTTGGCTGCAGGCAGTAGGTCCGGCCGATGTCGCTGTGGTAGCCGCCGACATCGACCTGCATGTCCAGCTTCACCGTCTGGCCGGGCCCCACCTCCACCGGGCGTTGCCCATCCCCGACGGAAACCAGCCCTTCCGCCTGCCGCATCCCCGTGAAGCGTGCATCGCCGCTCACAGCCTGCCAGATCGTCGTGTGATAGGCCGCGGAGACCTCTATCGCGCGCATGCCCGGCTGCAGGGCGTCGCGTGCGCCGGTAATCCCGATGTCCGTCAGGTACGCAGCCAGGCGCAGGTGCTCCCGCTCACCTTCGTCCTTGATGGCGCGCAGGTCATCGAACACCACAGTGGCTTCGACGAACTCCGCTCCGGGAATTCGCTGGCGTAGCCCATCCGCGAGCCATGCAGGCAGGGAGACAAGTTCCAGCCCGATCCTCCCCTGCGCACCGCTGACAGCGCGGATCGCGCTCGCGGCTGCATCGAGCCATTGGCTTATGTCGTACTGCGCTGGACGGTCCAGCGCCCCGGCAGGCCGGGCTGCAGCCACGCTATCCGCAAGAGATGACCCCCCGCCCCGTAGATCCAGGTGCTCAATCCACAGGGGATGGGAGAAGCGCGCACCGGCCTGCGCATAGCTGTCAATTTCCTGATCACCGGCGGCAACCGCCGTATCTCCGTTCCGGTTCGTCGCCACGACCACCAAGCCCGGCAGTGGCCAGAGCGTGGCAATCGTGCTTGGACGCCCTGACAGGTACTCGGCGTTTTCGGACGTCATCGCGACCAGAGCGTCCAGGCCGGCACGCTCGATCGCCTGCGTGATCCGCTCGCTCCGGTTCCCGATTGTGATCCACCCGCTCATCCCGTCGACCGTATCCATCCACCATGCTGCGTCATGCCGAAGTCATCGCTCCGATCTCTTGCACTGCGAATTGTTGCGTAAATTGATCCAGAAGTAAAGATTGAAACTTTCGCGCGGCACGCATCCGCTTGGAGTGCTAGAAGGCTGCTGCGAGGCGCTAGTTAATCCAGCGCTGCGCATCGGCCCCGCTTCTCGCCCAGCACTGCTGATTTCCCCGCATTGTTCGTGCCTGAGGCTCTGTTCCACGCAAACTGAGCAAGATGGGACAGGCGTGTTCGCTACGCCAGCAGGAGGGGAAGCCGCTCGATCCCGCAGGCTGCGGGTCGCCGCCTGGCGCGATGTCCTAGCGAGGCTGCGCCACGAGGACGGTGGCATCGTCGGTTGCCCGGCTCCAGTCATTCAGGATCGCGTGGGCCAGGTCGTCCGCCTCCGGAGCTGTTTGCTGCAGCGCTGCGCGGTCAAAGCGATTGCGGATCCCGTCGGTGTACATGAGCAGCCGCCAGTCTGCTTCCAGAGGAATGGTGACTGGCCGGATGTGTGGCAGGGTGGAGCCGACAATGCCTCGGTCGCTCATGAGGTGCTTGGATCGCCCGACCTGCCACAACTGTGCCTCCACATTCCCCACGCCGGCGAACGTCAACGTACCCGCTTCCATCGTGATGCAGACCATGAGTTGCGCTGCTCCACGCGTGCCCTTGAGGGCCTCGTGACACTCTTGTATGGCAATGACCGGGTCGTGCGTGGGGTGAGCGGCAAGGGCGCTGGTTGCCGCTACTGCTGCAGCGGCAGCTTGTGGGCCGTGACCGAGGCCATCAATCACCGCGATACGGCAGCTATCTCCAACCCAGTCGATTCGGAAGGCATCCCCGTTGACGGCTTCCCCAGGATAGGGACGTGCCGCTACGGCAATCGTGATGAGGGATTCAGCCACTTGCGTGCCTCGATGCGGGTACCAGTTGGCCCCGTGGTAATGGCAAAATCGTCCATGAGCCGTCGCACCGCAGGGAGGCCGCTACCTAACCCGCCACCCGTGCTGTAGCCGTCCTGCAGCGCCAGATCGACATCGGCGATGCCCGGTCCGCTGTCTCGGCTCTCGATCACAATCCCCTTGCCAGTCTCGCCGGAACATGTCGTGACCTGGAGCTCACCGCCGGGGGCGTAGCGAAGCAGATTCCCGGCCAACTCCGAGACCGCGAGTGCAACAGTTTCAGCATCCACGAGATTGAAGCCGACGCGGGCGGCAAGGCTCCGTGCCTCACGCCGGATCTGCTCGACGTCCCCTAGCAACACGATGGCCAGGACTCGCGATTCGTCGCCGTCGTCCCCAGCCACGGCGGCCTAGCGCCGCCACTTGCGAATGGTTACCGTTGTGCCGCGTCCCGGTGCGGAGTCAATCATCATCTCGTCCATCAGGCGCTTCGTTCCGGGCAAACCCATGCCGAGCCCCTGGCCACTGGTGTAGCCGTCACGCAGCGCCCGGTTCACATCGGCGATCCCTGGTCCCTCGTCGCGGACGACGATCTCCAGGCCAGTGCGCGTGTCAGTTGATCGAAGCTCGGAGATGATCACCTCGCCCCGGCTGCCGGTGGCATACCGCACGATGTTGCGGGCCAGTTCCGAGACGGCCGTGGTAATCCGGCTCTGATCGACAGGCCCGAAGCCCAGACCTTTTGCGGCATCGCGGGCCTGCTGGCGCGCAGCCACGATGCCCTCTTCGCCTGCGACATCGACGTGCCAACTACGGGCGCGATCCACCTCAGCCAAGCTGATGACCACGACCTAAACGTGCCAGGAGCGCGAGCCCCTTGTTCGCGTTGAGGGCGGTGTGGACGCCAGACAGCGTCAGGCCGAGTTCAACGAGCGTCACTGCCACGGCCGGCTGCAGGCCGACGACCACGGTCTCGGCTCCTAGGAGCCTGGAGGTGCTGGCGATGTTGCCGATGAGGCGAGCCAGGAACGAGTCAACGGTCTCCACGACGGAAAAATCGAGCACAACACCTTGTGCGGCTCCACGCTCCAGCGACAGCCCCAACTCCTCCTGTAGCTGCAGCGCGTCGTGGTCGTAGAGCTCGTCCTGGACCGTGGCAATGAGCACATCGCCGATTTGGACTATGGGCACGCGGGCCACTAAGACAGGGTCCGATCCGCATGCTGACCGTGCCGAATGCTGCCGTCCTGCGGCACAACCGCGAAGCCGAGCCGTTCAAAAGCCAGGGCCAGGCCTTTGGCCATCGTGGAACGGGTCGTGACATGGGAGAGGTCGATACCGAGCTGGACCAGGGTCATCGCCGTCCGCGACGAGAGCCCGACGATCAAGACATCGGCCCCCAGCAGACGCGCGGCGGACACCGTCTCCAGCAGGTGGCGCGCAACCGCCGTGTCGACAACCGGTACCCCGGTGATGTCGAGCAGGACGATCTCGGAGCCAGTCTCCACGATTCGCTCCAGCAGCGCCTCATTCATCTCCTGGGCACGGGCCGTATCAACACTGCCCACGATCGGCAGGGCCAGGATGCCGTCCCACACCTCGATGACTGGCGTTTGCAACTCACTGATGGTGGCCCGTTGCTGGGCGATAGTGTCGCTGGAACCTGATTGTGCTGCCAACTCACCCCCGGCTACGCTCATGAATACCCTCCGGCGGCCCACCAGTTCCCTGCGGCAGCACCACGCGGAACGTGCTGCCTACTCCCAGAGCGCTCTGGACCTCTATGCGCCCCCCGTGGGCCTGGATCAACTCCTGAACAAGTGAGAGTCCGAGTCCCAATCCCTGCGCCTCGACATCGCGCGCCTCGCGCGAGCGATAGAACTTTTCGAAGATGCGCTCTTGCACCTCCGGACTCATGCCGATTCCAGTATCCGTGATCGCAGCCCAGACGGCGTGGTCATCAAAGCCACAGATCACCGTGATGTTGCCGCCTGCGGGCGTATAACGGATGGCGTTGGCCAGCAAATTGCCGAAGACACTCAGCAGTGCATCGGCGTCGCACATGATGGGAACGGACGACGGCGTGTCCTGACAGACCAGCGTCAGCCCTTTCTCCGCCACGGCGGCTTCTGCCCACCGGCACGCCTCGCTCACCATCTCACATAGATCATGTGGCGCGTACACCAACTCAGGCGGCTCGCCCACGCTTGCCCGCGCAATGTCCGCGGTCAGGCGGGAGAGGCGGTGCAGCGCATCGCGCGCGGTACCCAGCCACGGCACGATGCGATCCGTCCGCCCTTTATCCAGGTCGCGCCGGGCCAGATCAAGCGTCCCGAGCGCTGCCGTGAGCGGGGTGCGCATTTCATGAGCCACCGTGGCGAGCAGCTCGGTTCGCTCCTGCACGGCCTGCGCCATGGCGGAGTCCCGCTCCCGCACTTTCAGTTCCAGGTACTCGCGATAGGTCAGCCCGTAGGCGATCATCACCTCAAGGAGAAACTGGTTCGCGTTGCCGACGCTGCGCGCCTGCTCGCGGGGCGAGCAACCCTCGAGTGCCAGATCGAGGGCCTCCATGTGGAGCGCGACGATCTCCTCGGGGCCGACTCCGTGCTGCACAAGGGTCTGACTCAGAAGGGATGCATCGTACAAGGCCTGTTCGCTCGGATTCTTGAGGTAGCGGACGAGCACCTGCCCGTACTGGTCGAGCGGGATCGCAGCGATACCTGCGACGTCCATGGCCGTCCCTTCCCCTCATGCCGCCTGCCGCGCAGGATGATCAGGTAAGGCAGGATACACCACTGGTATCCGGGCATTGCCTTCGGCTGTTCACCTGCTTCTGCGGCTACCCTATTTTGCCGTCGTGGTTGCTATAAAACTGCAGGAGTAGTGTCATGAGGAGAACACGCACTGCCTATCCGGGGAATCCCGTGGTTATGCGTGACCTCACCCGTAGAGCTGTTCGCCGGTCAGGGAAACGCCGGTTCGGGTGATATCGCTCCGCTGTGTTGGCAATTGCATAGATGAGGCTGCCTCTGGTATGCGGAAGATGCCTCCACACTCGGATGTCGGAGGTTCCCGCATGGTCCAGCCCTCCACAGGGTCCCTGGCATTTGGTGACCTCGCCCCCTGCCCCAAGCGTCGATCTTCAACGAAGGTGGCTGACCAGAGATGGCGGCCGGGCCTGAATTGCCGAAGCTGACTCGGGCCTGGGACTGAGTGAGTCCCTGGCGGAGCGTCTGGCCAGGTCGTCGTGCTCCTTGCCGCGCACCCTCTGGTGCACTCGCTGCCCGGTAGGTGCTGCCGGGCGCTGCCGGGCAGCGACTGACGATGGCTCTCTGCCTGAAGGACTCAGACGTTGCCTGAACTGTCTGCGCGCATCCTCCGCCGCATGCCGATCGCCACCACCAGTGCCGCCACACTCATGCTCAGCATGAGTGCTGCGAACTGCCGCGACGATCCATCCGAGACCGGGCCTGCCCCGGTCCGCGGCATGTCATTCACCTCGACTTCTGCCTGACCACCAGTCCCTGCGGACTCGTCGTCCTCCGCCCCACCTCGAGCATTGCCATCCGTTGCGCCGCCGCTGTCCGCCGCTTCCACGCTGGCAGCGACATCGCCGGACGTGGAGTCCTCGACAGCCGTCCCAGCAACTTCCCCGGCGTCTGAACCGGGCTCGACAGCCGGGTCTGTCGCTTCAGCGGCTCCCGGCTCATCCCGCGATCCATCTGGGCTATTGGCGCCATCGGCATTTGCCTCAGGCGTACTCTCGCCGGGTTCGCCGATTTCACCAGTTGCTTCCGCGCGGTCGTCCTGCTCGTCGGCCTCTGCCTGGCCGGCAGCGTCCTGATCCGGGAAGGCCTGCCCACCGGTGACATCGGTGCCGCTCGCGTCGATGCCGGGAGTATCTTCTGCGTTCGTGCCTGGCGAGTTGCCGTCGGCGTTCTGGGCGCTCGTGGCGACCCCGTCACCGGCACTGTCGTTGCCGTCGTCTCCTTGCGCCGGGGCAGGAGCACCGCTCACGGGATCGTCGACGTCCTGCTCAAGCTCTGCGTCCGGCTCCGGAGTTACCTCGCCGCTGCCCGGCATGTCTTCACCTGATGGGTCCATTTCGTCCACGGGATCTGAGGTATTGCCTCGCCCATCATCGCTACCGGTGTCACCACTTTCCGCGCCCGGCTCCGTGCTCCCGGCGTCTCCGTCTGGCTCACCATCGTCCGGCGGTTGAACCGCATCATCTGGATTGGCCGGCTCCTCCGCCTCGTCGTCTCCGTCCGGAGAGGTTCCCGCATCCGGGGCTGCTCCTGGAACACCGTCGCCGCCGTCTTCCACGGGTGTGACAGTATCCGGTTCCGGTCCACCCTCGGCCTCTTCGTCGCCCGGGTCAGTTACCGGGTCGGTGCCCGGTTCTTCCCCATCGCCCGGATCCGCGCCCGTGCTGTCGCCGTCTCCGCTACCTGGTCCGGCCTGTCCATCTTGAGTCACTGGTGTCGTAGGATCGACTGGCGCGTCTGTGCCTTCGCCACCGTCTTCTGTCTGTCCCGGTCCGGAGGACGGGTCGACGCCTTCCGGAAGGACTTCACCTGGGTCTGCCGGAGCTACAGGGCTCGAGCCCGCGCCGTCTTCGCCTTCTCCAGCCTCGCCTGGCTGGGTCACCGCACCCGGTGCAGGCTCGCCCGTGCCGGCTTCTCCACCCTCGTCTCCAGGAGTGACCGTCTCGTCTCCAACAGGATCGGGGCCTTGTTCGGTCTCACCTTGGCTATCACCGGTCGGAATCGTTCCGCCAGGAGTCGCAGGGCCCGCCACTTCGCCCGGGGTTTCAATCGGAGTCTCTGTCTCACCCGTCGCAGGCTCATCGACCCCATCGGGAGAGGTTACGGGTCCTGAGGTATCACCTGTTGGCTCTTCGCCACCGGACGTACCTTCACCCGGAACCGCGCCGGCCGCGCCGGTTTCGCTACCGGTGTTGTCACTGTCCGCATCCGGCTGCGTGTTCCCGGCATCCGCGCCAAGCTCACCGCCGGCTTCACCTGGGACGACAGGCTCAGTGTCTCGCGGTTCCCCTCCGGGCTCACCGTCTTCTGACCCGCTGCCGGGAAGCACCGGCGTCTCGACCGATGGCACGTCATTGGGCTCGTTCTCGCCCATTGGCAGGTCAGCCTCCCCAGGTGCTGCCTCGTTGCCCGGCTCTGCCGTGGGGTCTGCCCCGGAGGGCCACTCGCCAGTCGTTCCATCGCTGCTCGACGGAGGCTGGATGTCGCCGGAAGATGGTTCCTCATCGCCTACCGGGGGCGTGTCTGTGCCAGGTTCCGCACCCGGTTCAGTTTCGGCGCCCGGATTCTCCGGGACGGAAACCGGGTTCGTGCCAAGCCCTTCGTCCTCAACCGCCGTGTCGGTGCCTGGCGCCCTGGCATCGGGCGCAGTCTCGCTCCCGACAGCATCGCCGTCGGGACCCGTCCCCCCATCACCAGGTTCACCCACATCGTCGCCTGCGTCGGTTGCAGGGATATCCGTGTTGCCAACCGGCGCGTCTGGTTCCGGCCCGGTTACCGGATCGTCGCCATCGTCTCCTGAGGTCTCGCCATCACCCGCACTCGGATCGCCGCCCGGTGTGGTCTCGTCCGGGCTTTCGCCTGACGGATCAGTTTCTCCGGGGATTGCCGGTTTTGTTCCCTCGCCCGGGGTCACGATTGGCGTCTCTGACTCACCCGGAGCGGGGGCGTCGGTTCCGCCGGGGAGCGTCACGGTTTCTCCAGCGTCAGCTGGTGGCACGTCGTCGTCTGCTGTGCCTGCACCGGGAATTACGTTAGTGTCGCCTCCAGGAGCCGGACTTTCGCCCACGCCAGCGTCGCCGCCGCCAGGCGTGAGACCACCTGTGTTCCCGTTGGGCGTATCCGTCCCTTCGCTGGCCGGAGGGGTGTTGCCCGGGCCGTCTGCAGGCCCCCCGACATCGGGTGTGGTTTCCGTGCCGGTCGTGGGAGCATCGCCGGGGGCAACATCCTGTCCAGGCGTACTGCCGTCGTTCCCGCCCTGGCCGTTGCCGGGATCAGTAGTCTGCGGGAGCTCGATTGGGTCACTCGGCCCCGGACCAGATTCGAGTCCACCGCCAGAGCCCGGCACGCCTTCTGTTGCGTCCTCTCCGCCTGCCCCACCAGATCCACCAGCACCGGCGTCCGGGCCAGGATCGTTTTCGTTCCCGGGCTGAGGGTTAGGTCCGGCATCTGGACCGGGAGCACCGTCGCCCTGACCACCTGTGCCTGGCTCTCCACCCGCGTTCGGGTTGCCAGGGGCATCAACAGGCCCCTCGTTGGACCCGGTACCGCCGTCGCCGGGCGTGGGATTCGCACTGTTGTCGCCTCCGCCTGGATTCTCAACGGCATTTCCGCCGCAGCGGTTGTTGCCGCGGCCCTGATCGTCATCTCCGCTGACATCCCCGCCACCGCCGGCCGAGGGGTTGCGGTCACGGTTGTTGCCGCCGCCCTGGTCACAGTCAGCATCGGTGTCGGCGCTGTTGCCGCGTCCCTGCTCCGCGTCGCCACGGCCACCGCCAGTGAGATCGGGAACCGAACCGTCGGTATCGCCACCATCGCCAGCATTAGGATTGCCGGCAGCGTTGCCACCCTGGTTACCGTTGCCCTGGCCCTGGTTCCCCTGGGAGACATCGCTCTCCGGGTTCGCGTTCCCCTGGGTTCCCTGGCCCGGAATGGTCTGATTGCCGCTATTGCCCTGGGCACCTTGCGGGCTGTTGTCGTTGCCACCCCGATTTCCCTGGCCTTGCCCTTGGTTGGCCCCGGCATCGCCGTTGCCGGTTGAGGCTTCCTGACCCTGGCCCTGATTTTGTGGACTGTCACTCGCGGGCTGGTTACCCTGGCCCTGGTTGCCATTGGACGCACCGGGTTCTGGGCGCGACCGGTCAGAGCCTACGCCTTCCTCGCCGTGCCCGCGTTCCGGGTCTTGCCGCTCCTGGTTGCCGTTGCCCTGGCCCTGGCTACCGGCGTTCCCCTGGTTCTCTGGCGAGTTCGCGTTCCCCTGGTTCTCTGGCGAGTTCGCGTTCCCCTGGCCGTTGTTGCCACCCTGATTCCCCTGTTGGGCGTCGTTAGCGCTCCCCTGGCTATCCTGTCCTACTCCCTGGTCACCACTATTACCCTGATTTCCATTACCTTGATTTCCGGCTCCCTCGTTGTTGCCCTGATCGCCAATAGCCTGGTTGCCATTCCCCTGGTTGCCATTGCCTTGATTGTTTCCATCGTTGCCCTGGTTACCACTGTTATCCTGACCCTCGTTCCCCTGGCTTACGCCGGGTTCGGGACGGTCCCGCTCGGAGCCAGCGCCCTGCTCACCCTGCCCACGCTCGTCACTGCCCTGATTGCCATTCCCCTGGTTGCCCTGTCCGGCATCACCGGACGCGTTGTCGCCCTGGGAACCCGAGTTGCCCTGGCCACCATCGCCCTGACCCTGGTCTCCTTGCTGCTCAGCGTTCGGCTGGTTCGCGTTGCCCTGGCCACCATCGTTGCCCTGGCCGCCGCCCTGGTTGCCTTGGCCCTGGGCTTCCTGACCCTGGCCCTCATTGCCAGCGCTCTGACCCTGGTCGCCCCCGCCCTGGGTTCCCTGGCCCTGATTGCCTTGATCCTGGTTGTTCTGGCCACCACCCTGACCGCCGCTCTGGCTGGCCTCGCCGCCTCCCTGGGTTCCCTGGGATGTATCAGCCGGTGGATTCGCGTTTCCCTGATTGCCCTGGTTGTTGTTCCCGGAATTGTTGCCATTGTTCTGGTTATTGTTCCCGTTGTTCCCATTATTCTTGTTGTTGTCGTTGTTCTTCTTGTTGTTCTGGGTTGGAGGCAGGTAAAGAGCCGAGGGAGCCTCTGATTCACCGAAGTTCGGCATGGCGAGGGCAACTGCAGGCCCAAGCGCCAACATTCCGGCCAGCAGCACCGAGCCGACCAACGTCAGAGTCTGTCCGCAGCGCCGCGCGACCGCCATGAGGTGGTTCCTCGCTTATCGTCTAATTCATGAACAGGCTCAGGGGAGCATAGAAGATGAACATTACCTCACGCGCATGTCAAACTACAATGCAAAATTTTTACACATGTGTATGATTAAGTTCACCTCAACGTCTTTTAGATGGGTCAGGTCACTGGAGGCTGCCGTGTATCGCGTCGTTGCCGCGCTGTTCATCTGCGCCAACCTCATGGCGGCGCCCGCCCTTGCTCAGGAAGCCACGTTCGCTCCGGCCACCCCGGGCTTCGATCTGGCGGCAATGACGTTGACTCCGTCTGAAATCGCCTCTCTTGGCCTGCCAGGTTTCGGCCTTGCGAATCAGTCATCACTCCGTAATGCCGAGACAGACGCGCTGGTCCAGGCAGATGGCGATACCCTCCAGGCGGCAACGCGCCTGGCCATGTACGAGGACAACGGGTTCCGTGCCCGCTACGTAGGAAGCTTGTTGCGGCCAGTCAGCCCCCTGGAACAGTTGTCTGCCGGCCTGATTGCCGCCGACACGCGCGTCAGTTCCTCCGTGACCGAGTTCACCAGCAGTGAAGGCGCCGCAGCCGTCTTTGCTTTCAATGAAGGGGAGATGGACGACGCGCCCGGCGAGGACGTACCAGGCACGCGCGTGTTCGGGGATGAGTCGGAACTCACGCGTTCCACCGGCACCGAGCCCGTGACCGGCAGGTCCTTGCAGAGGCTGGAGCTCGCCTTTCGCCTCGATTCCACCATCGGCGAAGTCAACATCATCAATTACGGGAACGTTGAACCCGAGATCGAAACAGCTGAGCGGCTTGGCGCGGCCCTCCTGGCCAAGATGGAACTCGGTCGAGCTAATGCCGATCCCGGCCTGAGCACGCGCGTCCTGCGGCTCTCCCCCATGGCGACCTGGATCGAGAACGCCCGCTTGCGCGACTTCTACACCCGGCGTGACCGCACGTCAGAGCCGATGTTCGCCCAGATCGTCGATGCCATACGGAACGACGTCCCCCTGAACGTCAATCCATCCGCCCTCGACGCTGGTGTCGATCCGCCTCTCTCGACGTACATGTACTGGACTCCGATCGGCGAGGGCGACCCGCTGGAGTTGCCTATCTACGTGGTCTGGATAAATCAGTACGCCAGCCCTGGTCAAGCGGCAGCGGCAGTCGCCGATCTCTCGACTGATCTCGGGCCCGGGTACGTCGATGTTCTCGAAGCTCAGGACGACGTGGTGGTCGGCGACGAGTCGCGCTCGTTCTCCTATCGTTTTGAGGGCGACCCCACCGGGGTAGTCCAGGGACACCTCGTGACATTGCGCCTCGGCGATATGGTCGTCCACATCCAGGTGGATGGCCCGGGAGCAATCGACGTCGGAGGGGTGTACGACCTCGCAAGCGCCCAGGTTGCGTGCCTGGAAGCCCAGGAGCCGTGCACGTCGATACCGGCGCTACAGGCGCTTGCGGGTCTGGTCGCTGAGTGACGATCACGGGGTGGAATTTGTAACGGGTGAAAGCGGACGCCACGTCTGGTGTCCTCTTTCACCCGTGCGTGCGTCAGGAGATGGCATCGGATTGCGCCGCAGCCTGCGGCTCGCTCCAAGATCGCCCCAGCCAACTTGTGATGAATGCGCCGCCCAGGAAGAGCGGCACGATGGCGTAGGCCAGCGTGATGCCGATGGTGTCAGCCAGGGCACCCAGGACAAGCGGCGCGCCAAGAATGGCCGCGCCGGAGGCGAACGAGAGACGCGCTCCACCCTCATTTGAGCGCCCGGGCGCCGCGCCCAGGGCAAGCGCTGCTGTTACCGGGAAGAGATTGGCCACGCCCAGGCCCGCCACGAAGAGCCCCAGGATCGTGAGGGGCAGCACGGGCGAGAGCCAGTACAGGAGAAACCCCGCCGTCGAGATGCCGAGCGCGACGGGGAGCAGCCGCTCCGCCGCCAGCCACTGCGCCACTTGCCGCCCCACCAGGCGGCCCGCCACCATGCCCCACAGAAAGAGGCTGACCGTGATGGCGGCTGCGCTCACGTCCTGGCCGGCAGCGGTCAGGAAATCCGCGCCCCAGAAGATGAGGCAGAACTCCACACCCACCACCAACATCACCGTGACCCAGTACGCCCAGTAGGCAGGTGGGAGCCGCGCATCGCTCTGACGCCCGCCAGGCCGCACCGGCGTCGGCGGCAGCGAGACCGCGCGGAAGCGGGCGAACAGGGCCAGCGGCACAAGCAAGATGAGCAACCACGGTCCTCGCCAGCCTACAGGCGTCGCCTGTCCCAGGCCGATGAGCGCCCCCGCCAGCGCACCCGTGGCTGCCGAGAGGATGTTTGCCTCGACGATGGCCAGGGTTCGCTGCGCGCCGTGCCGGTCCGCCAGTACCGCCGGGATGAGCACCAACGCCAGTGAGCCAACCGTCCCCATCAGCAGCACGCTCCCGATAGTGAGGAGCGGTTGCCGAACCAGCGTCAGCGCGACCGCGCCGAGGGCCAAACCAGCGGCCCCAAGCCAGAAGACCACGCGCCGTCCCCAGGCGCGCACCAGCCGGTCTCCGATCAACCCGGCCAGGATCATGCCGGTGGCCCAGGCGCTGAAGTGCAGGCTGGTTACGGTGTAGGAGAGGTTCAACTCCTGCCGCAGCGAGGGCATGAGCGGGCCAAGTCCGCTGAGGAGGTAGTTGTAGACCCCCAGCATGCCGTACATCAGCCAGGTGATGGAGTCGCGGCGGAAAGGCAGGTTGTCCAGCGGGTCAACCGAGCGGGTACCCTCTGGTGGATCGCTCACTCCGATGCGCCAGGCCAGCGGTAACGCACGTCCGGCTCCCGCTCCTCGTTCTCCGAGCCGTCGCCAAACCATTCGGCGACGAAACCCCGCTGCTCGTAGAAGCGCCGTGCCCGCTCGTTGCGCTGGAAGGCGTAGAGTTGCAGACCTCCGGGGTTGCGCGTCGTGGCCAGGTCGAGGAGGGCACTCCCAAGTCCTTTACCCTGGTGCGCCGGCGCGATGTACAGGTGCGCAAGCCAGCCCTCGTGGATCGCGGCAAACCCGGCCACCTCTCCGTCGATCTCGGCGACCCACACCTCTTGCTGGGGCAGCATCACCTCCGCCACCCAGGTGTGCGTCTCGGCGTCCGTGTGCACGTCTGGCAGGTAGGGTAAGGCGTGGCGGCGAGCGGTGAGGTGGGTCTCGGCAACAGCCGGTGCATCTTCCGCGCGGGCCCGGCGAAGGGTGAATCCCTGACCGATTTTCATCGCTGGACCGAGGCTCCTGCTGAACGTGAAACGCTGCCACGCAGTACCCCCAGGCCAGCACAGAGGGCGGCCAGCAGCAGCGAGACCGCCGCCGCGGCGATGGAAGCGACGCGCAGGCTCTGGGTCGCCGCGTCAAGCACCGCCTCCAGTGCTGCCGCGCTGGCCTGGCTCCCGGACTGGCCGGCGGCCCACCCCTGGGCGAGCACGAGTGCGGCGATAAGGACGGTGGCGCCAATTGCCAACCCGAAGCAGAGGCGCGTCAACGCGCGCAGGCGGTCCCTCGCCAACGCGAGGCTGAAGGCCGCGCCGAGCAGGGCCACCACGGTGGAGGCGATGAAGGCGCGGTCCAGGTTCAGCAGGGCGCGCCGCACGGTATCCGCCGTCTCGGCGTCCAGCACCTGCACGCGGAGATCTTCCGGGTCGATCTGCAACTCGACAGGCAGGGTGTCACTGATCGCGTCGATCTCCGCCTGCAACTCCGGGGCAAGTGGCGAGAGGTCCAGCACCACAGGCTCCCCCCACCCTGCGGCGACTCCGTCCGCCAGCGTTGTGTAGAGCCCGGTGTTCGCCTGGCTCCAGGTATCAGCAAAGGCCGGGCTGGATATCACCTCCCGAGCCGTGCTCCCCACCATCTGGCGAAGAAGCCGCGCCTGCACAGCCTGGGTCGCCGTGGACGTATCCCCCAGCGCCGCGGACACCACCTGGTCTGTGACCGCATCCGCCACCAGGTACTGGATCTGCACATCATCGGCCACTGGCGACACCGTCCGCAGGTAGTCGTCCTGGTTCAGGAGGATGGTGCGCGCCCAGCCGGTCACCAGGGCGACCGGCGCGGCCAGGCAGCAGAGCACCAGGCAGAGGATGGAGAGCGCGCGCTTCCAGACGGGCGTACGGCGCCGTGGCATCAAGCGTTCCCCCGGGCCGGCGCCTTCTGGCCCACGGAGTTCCGCACGACCACGGCAGTAACCATGGCGCCCAGGATTAGGCCAATACTGGCGAGATACAGGAAGACCAGGAACACCAGGAGGCTGCTGGCCGCGCCATACGCGGAGCCCGGATTGGTGAAATGCAGGTAGACCTGGAAACCCTTGACCAGGAGCAGCCAGATCACGGTGGCCACCAGGCCACCGGGCGCCGCCTCGGTGATGTGATAGCGGTCACTGCTGGTCATGTAGAGGAAGGTGGCCGCCGCAAACCCGAGCAGCAGGATTACCGGGCCCTGCAGCGCGTCCCACCCTGCGGACAGCGCGGGATCCAGGTTGTAGCGCTCGGTCGCCAGCGCGACGAGATCCCCGCCCCAGATGTACAGTGCGAAGGCCACGAGCAGCACAATGCCAATGCCCACCGCGGACGCGGTGAAGATGAGCCGTTGCAGGATGAATGGCCGGTGATCGACGATGCCAGCCGCCCGGTCAAACGCCCCTGCTAACTCGCCAAGGCCGTTGCCAGCCACCAGCAGGGTTACCAGCACGGCCACAATGGCGCTGGTGAGCGATGGCCCCTCGCGCGCGCGCAGCATGGCGTCATTCACCAGGCTGTCCACGGTCGGCTGCACGCTTGGTGGCAGGCCCTCCAGGATGAAGAGGCGGACCTCGTCCGAAATCGAGTAACCGGTGCTGGCATCAAGGGACGTCCCGATCAAGGCCACGATGAGGAGGATCGAGGGCATGGCGAAGATCATGCTGTAGGAGACCTGGGCCGCCAACCCCGTCAGGTTGATGGCCCGGATGGCGGGCAGCAACTGCAGGCCGAAGCGGCGCAGCCGAACCCGGATACTGGGGCGCACCCTGGTCGCCCCTGCAGCCGGCTTCGCCGTGGCCATGGTCACTCACTCAAATCCGTCGTGGTGGTTACCGGTGATGACGGCGGTGACGTTGGCGTTGGCGTTGGGGGCGACACGGCAGCGCGCCGGCCGCTGTTCCACAGGTAGTACCCGTAGATCAGGAGCACTACCCCGCCAATCAGTGCCACCAGCCCCAGCAACCTGATGCGCTCGATGTTCTGCTCTTCCGCGAGATAGAGGATGACGCCCAGGGCTATGGCCAGGACGTCGATGATCAGCGACGCGATCTTGAACCCGGTGGAGCGCAGGGTGAAGATCAGGGAGACCAGGCCGATGATGCCAAAGGTCGCCAGGCCAATAGACAGCATCAACCGCGCGGCGGCCGACGTGATCTCGGGCAGCCAATTGGCCAGCAGGGTGAAGACCGCCGCCATCGCGCCGACCCCGCCTCCGAGCGTGGCCCAGGGTGAGACGGGCCGGTTCCAGAAGCGGAACCCCTCGAAGATCTGCACGAAGCTCAGCAGCAGCAGCGCCGCCGCGATAATGCTACGCACGATGACCGGCGCTTCCTGCGGAAACAGCACGATATAGACGCCGAGCGCCAGGGCGACGATGCCTTCGATGATCGGCACCCAGAACCGGGGATGCGATCGGGCAGGAACGACGTGGGTTTCGGAGATCTCGCTCACGGCACCGCCTTGTTCTGCTTGTTCACGTGCGCCAGCCAGCGCAAAACGGCCTACTGCGGGGGAGACAGCGGGGCAGGGCGCGGCACATCGCGCGATGGTAGCAAAGCGTCGTTACTTTCCGGACGCCGGATGCGCACGGTAGCATCTGACATCATCTAGATCACACCCAGCGCGAGACGCCCCCATGCTCACGGTCATGACCTACAACGTCGGTGACGGGCTGGCCGATCCGGTTCAGCTCGTAGCGATGCTGCGCGCGAGCACGGCTGATATCGTGGGGATCCAGGAACTCGCTCCCAGCCAGGCGGCAGCGATCGCGCGGGATCTGGCGGCGCTCTTTCCCCACCAGGCGCTCCACCCGGACGGAATCCCCGGCAAGGGAATTCTCTCGCGCTACCCGCTGACGGAGACAGCCCAACTCGACCACCACCCGGGACGCCCGGATCTGCAGGGCCGGGTAGCAACGCCAGACGGTGACCTCACCGTGCTGGTGGCGCATCCCCCCCCACCCCGCTTCGGCCGCAACCGCCTGCGCCTGGATGCCCTGAGCAACGCCCAAATCCGGCAGATCATTGATTCTGTCAGTACCGGCGAGCCGGTGGTATTGCTGACCGACTTCAACCGCATCTCCTGGCACGCGGCCTACCGCCAGCTCTCGTCTGCCGGGATGATTGACGCCTACGCCGCGAGCGGCCCGGGCCTGGGGCTGACCCTGCCGACGCGCCTGGCCCACCCGGTCTCGCGCAATACGCCCCTGGGGAGGATGCCCCTGCCGCCGATCCTGCGGGTGGATTATGTCTGGCACACCCGGCACTTCCGGACTCGAGGATCGTGGTTGGGCAAGCACGCCGGCTCCGATCACTTGCCCGTCCTGGCCACGCTGGAGCGCGTGCGCTGACTCCGCGATACGATGGCGCATCGCCGCCGGTTAGCCGGAAGTCCGTTTGCAGGAGCACCACTGTTCACCATGACGCCGACCCAGAGTGAGTTTCCCGAGACCGGCACTGTGCCGCAGGGCGTACTCACTACGCACACGCTGGCACCCGGGCAGGTTTATCCCGGCGTGACGCACACGTACCAGGTCTATGTCCCCACCCAGTACGACCCTACGCGGCCAGCGCCGTGCATGGTCTTCCTCGATGGCGTGTGGGTCTATGCCGCCCAGATGCGGGCCGTCGAGATCCTGGACCAGGCCATTGCCAACGGCGATATCCCGCCCCTGATCGGGATCTTTGTCGATCCCGGCTGGTATCCCGTGGCTGATCCCGAGACGCAGCAGGCGCGCATGAACCGGCACGTGGAGTACGACGCGCTCACGCCCACCTTCGCGCGCTTCCTGATCGAACAGTTGCTGCCCGAGGTGGCAAAGGCCCACCCGCTCTCCACTGACCCGAACGATCGCGGCATCGTCGGGCTCAGCAGTGGGGCTGTCGGCTCGTTCATCGCGGGGTGGCATCCGCCCCACCACTTCCGGCGCATGTACCTCAGCATTTGCACCTTTGTCGATATGCTTGGCGCGCACTCCCTACCGATCTGGGTCCGCAAGACCGAGCCTCGCCCCCTCCGCATCTTCCAGCAGGAAACGACCGGCGACAATGACCGCCTGTGGGGCAACTGGCCGCAGGGGAACGCGCAGATGGCGGAAGCCCTCGCCTTCTCCCACTACGACGCGCAATTCGTCGTCGGCCCCGGAATGCACGACTTCAACCATGCCACCGAGACCATGCCTGAGGCTCTGCGCTGGCTCTGGCACAACTACCCAGAACCTATCACTGCCGCCTCCACTGGTCCGATCTTTGAGGCGCTGTTGATCCCGCACGAATCCTGGGAGTTGCTCTGGGAGCGGACCGATCCCAGCATCGACCTGGACGTTGACGTCCTGGCGGCTTCAGACCGGGAGGGCCGCCTGTGGATCGTCGATCCCGCTACCGGGAGCATCATCCGCCTGGCGGCGGATGGAACCAGCGAAATCATCGCCGAGGGCGCCGGCAGGATCACGGCCGTAGCCATCGGACGCGATGACCACTTCTACGCCAGCCAACCCGACACGCAGCGCATCGTCGCCTACGGGGCAGAAGGCAGCCTGCACACAGTTGCGAACGGCGTCGAAGCCGACGCCCTGACCCTAACGGCATCTGGCCTGGTCATCTGCACGAACCCGGCGGAGGGAGCCATTTCCATCCTCAGCCCGGATGGCACGCGCCGAGATTACCGGGAGGTCGGCCTGCGCGAGCCGTCCACGATGGCGCTTTCACCGGACCAGGCTTTTCTCGCGGTGCTGGACCGGTCGGGCGTCTGGGGGTGGTCCTTCCAGCTCACGCCCGGGGGCGAATTGCGTGATGGACAGCCCTTCTTCCGCGTGCTCCCGGACGAAGCCCACCCAACGCAGCGTGCGGCAGCCATCGCCATCGACACCACCGGCGATCTCTACATCCCGAACGCCAGCGGCATCACGCTCGTCACGCAGTCTGGCCGCACCCGCGAGACGATCAACGCGCCGAAGCCGGGCGTGGTCTCCAGTGTGACCTTCGGTGGCCCGCAGCGTAACTGGCTCATCGCCTCGCAACGCGGCAAGCTCTTCCGCCGCCGCATCCAGCGCCAGGGCGCAACCTCCTGGCAGCCAGTGAAGCCACCACCGCCGCGCGTGTAATGCGTCCCGGATCTGATAAACCCACGCCGTTCATATGGGTAGCAGATTCCATCGCTCTCGCACGTCAGCCTGCGCCCAGTGACGAAGGATCGGGTGTGCGCGAGTGTTCGCCGACAGCCCTGGCGTGCGGTGACGACCATCCCCTCGTCTCGAATCTGAGGCGTGTCGTGGGACCGTGTCCCGCAACGGCAAGATCCGATGGGACGACCCACCCTCAAGTGTCATCCTTAGGCACGAAGGATCTCGTCGTTCCCTCTCTCGCCATGCTTGTCCGCCCGCGATCTCGAACGGCGCTGCCGGCAAATTAGGTCCTTCGACTTCGCCCACGACGACACCTGAAAGGGATACGCCTCAAACAGATATGTCCTTTTGAAAAGCGTTGGGCAGAACGACACAGCATGGTGGACCAGGTGAGGGAGACGAAAGACACCGCCCGCGACGTCACGTTCAGAAGCGCGAGGGCTCGGCTCCGTGATGCCGCGCACGACGGAAATACGACTTTCGATAGATGCGTGAATCCCGCCCGTGCCTCACACTGGGGAACAGACTCATGCAAGGGCAAGAGGCGCGCCCGGAGAGTTCTCGCTACGGATCGTTGTAGCGGCCCATAGCGCCTGTAACGGGTTAACAAGGGGCTGTGCCATGCGCAGACAGTCTTTTCGGCGCGCCGCTGTGGCATTGGCCCTGGGCGCAATCATGCTGGCACCGCTGGCTCACCAATCCTGGCCGGCCGGCGCGCAGGACGCGACTCCAGTGCCCGGAGCGCAGACCTGGCAGGTCCAGGTCAACAATGTTAGTCCCGAGGGTGAGAACTGGAGCTTCAACACGTTCTACCCTGACTACCTAAAGGTTCATCCGGGGGACTCCATCGAGTTCACCCTCGCCCCGAATCAGCAGGCGTTTCACACCGTTCACCTGCTGGCTCTGGGCATGACGCCTATGGAGTTCTACCAGGGCTTCTCCGGAGGCTTCGTCCAGCCGGACCTCACGATTCCAGGCGGCTGGGAACGCACCTACTTCGGGTTCCAGGCAGGGACACCATGCGGTCGAGCCGGCCAGCACACCTGCGTCAACGTCGACGTCACGGACGATATCAGCTTCGGGCTTGCGTCCCCCGTCCTCGTCAACGCGCCGTCATCCGGCGGCGAAGGGAATACGTCCTGGATCACCACCATTGACGCCAATGTCCGGCCCGGCCCCTACTACATCATGAGCGACGTGGACGGGCCGACGATGCTCGGCCGCATTGACGTGGTGCCGTTCGACCAGCCAGTGCAGTCTGCCAGCGATCTCGAAGCGAGGGCCGCGCTCCAGTACGAGGCCGATCTTGCCTGGCTGGCCGGCCAGGATCGCGTTGACTATCCCGCGGAGATGTCCAACCAGGACGGCACCAAGACCTGGCAGGTTTCTGCCGGCAGTGGCGGCCGAACCGCGGAGGCGACCGCAGAGCAGACAGGGCAATCGCCAGATGCCAAATCCTGGCTATCGATCAATGAGTTTGCCCCGTCAGAGATGGTCGTTATTGCCGGCGACACGGTGACCTGGACCAATAATGGCCCGGGCGTGGCGCCCCACACGGTGAGCGGCTTTGCCAGGTCGCCAGAGGCCATACCTCAGGGGATGGACCCGTTCCAGCCAGGCTGCCTGACGGCCGACGGCGGCACGACGTTGCCACCGGAAGGGAGCTTCCCACCTGACATCTGGAACACCTGCTCCGGGATGGAAGTGAACCGGCTCACGGAAGCCAGCCTACCGTCCGCCAATTCCGGTGAACTCTATGTCGAGGGGGCCAGGACATCGGGCATCCTGCTCAACCAGGAGTACCTGGACTCGGCAATCGGCGCCGGGCTTCCGTTTGAGAGCAGCTACAGCGTGACGTTCGAGAACCCCGGGACCTACTCCTACGAGTGCGCGATCCATCCTGGCATGACTGGCGCCGTGGTAGTGATTCCGAAACCGAAGCCGCGCTAACCACCAACCTGCCGCTTGCCGCGCACATGAAATGTCTCAGGAGACTCACCATGGACCGACCGCCACATTCTTCCTCGGCACTTCAGGTTAGTCGTGCCCAACGGAATCGACATGCGCCCCTGATTGACCGGCGAAGTCTTGCCAAGTTGGCGGCCGGAGCCGGTATCGGCGCCTTCGCCATGGCCGGCCGAGGCCTAATCCTGCCCTGGATTGATTTTGGGCGAGCCGCCGCAGCCGAGGAACTCATCGAACCAGAGGTCCGCGCGAGCAGCAATGGCCTGCTCGACACGACGCTGTCATGCCGCGTGATGGAGGTGCCCGTCGCTGGCAAGAAGGCGGTCATGTGCGTGTATGAGGGGTCGCTCCCCGGCCCCACTCTACGGGTTCGCCCAGGTGACCGCCTACGGGTCAACCTGGTCAATATGCTGGACGATCTTCCCCCAGGCCTCCCGCAGGACAGTCCGTTCATCTGCTCGCCGATCAGCGCAACTGGTCACGTCCTCGGCGAACACGCAACGACGTGCGATACGAACCTCCATGTGCACGGCCTACACGTCTCCCCGGAGGGCAACTCCGACAACATCTTCTTGACCGTCAAGAGTGGTGAGAGCTTCCAGTACGAGTACCAGATTCCGGAGGACCATCCGTCTGGTCTCTACTGGTATCACCCGCACCAGCATGGAACCGTAACCAACCAGGTCTTCGGCGGGTTGGCCGGTCCTCTCATCATCGAGGGCGAGCTCGATGAGTTGCCCGGCATTGCTGGCGTCCCCGAGCGGATGCTGGTGCTCCAGGCCACCCAGCTCTACCCCGACGGTGGCAGTGTCAAGATCAGCGCGGAGAGCATCACCAACGTGCCCGGCCCGCCCACTGATGGCCAGGTCCGCCTGAAGAACTACCTGCGCCTCGTTAACGGGCAGTTGAACCCGACCATGACGATCCGCCCCGGGGAGACGCAGCGCTGGCGCATCCTGAATGCGGCAGCGAACGTCACCTACCGCGTGCACCTGGATGGTCACCAACTCCACCAGATCGCCAAGGATGGCAATACCCTGGGCGAGACGTGGACCCGCGACGCTATTGTGCTGGCCCCTGGCGAGCGGACCGAGGTGCTGGTGCAGGCCGGAGCCGCGGGCACGTACGCATTCCGTACCCTGCCCATCTCCACCGGCATCAACACCCAGCAGGACACGGTCCTGGCGACCGTGATTGTGGACGGCGACGCCATGACGCCGGAGCCGCTACCAACAACGCTCCTGCCGGTGAAAGATCTCTCGAACGACACGATTGCCCAGCGTCGCGAAATCACCTTCCAGTTCTCCCCGCCGATCGGGCCGAACCAGGCGATCTTCTGGATTGACCACAAGCAGTTTGGCGGCGACCGAGACGATCAGGTGGTGCAACTGGGCACGACCGAAGAGTGGACGATCCGCAATGCGAGCATGAGCTGGCACCCGTTCCACATCCATGTCAATGATTACGAGGTTGTGGCCGTGAACGGGAAACCAGTGCCCGTGCGCTACCACGAAGACACCACCGGGGTGCCCCCGTTCGGAGAGATCACGATCCGCACGCGCTTCGAGGATTTCCCCGGGCGGTGGGTCTATCACTGTCACATCCTGCTGCACGAGGACAACGGGATGATGGGGACCGTGCGTGCCCTTGCCTGACGACGTCACGACTGCGCGAGGACGGCCTGCCGCGTTCGACGCGCAGGCTGCTGGCTACGACGCCCGCACCGGGTTTCCACCCGGCGCGGGTGAGGCTGTCGCCGAAGCCATCATTCACCTGGCTAGCGTGGAAGTCGACGATCTCGTGCTGGAGCTTGGCGCCGGCACGGGTGAAATCGGCGTTCACCTGGCGCGGATGCCTCTGCGCTACGTGGGCCTCGATGACTCACCGGCGATGCTGGAGATTTTTCGCGCCAAGGCCTCTCCGGCGACACCGCACCTGCTGTTGGCTGACGGCAATGCCGACTGGCCGATACAAGATGCCAGTGCGCGAGCGATCTTCGCCTCACGCGTGATCCATCTGTTGCAACCGCTGCATGTCGTGCGGGAAGCCCTCCGCGTGGCTCAGCCGGGAGGATTCCTGGTGCTGGGCCGCATAGAGCGCGAGCCGGACAGCCTAAAGGAGCACCTGCAAAAACGCCGCCAGCAACTCTTGCGCGAGGCCGGCATCCAACCGCGCCAGGGTGAGGCCGGGACGCGGCGCGTGATCGATCTCTGCTTGCAGGAGGGGTGCTCCAGTCTGGATCGACAGGTTGCGGCTGAGTGGACGGACGAGACCTCTCCCGCGGCGATCATCGCTGGTTGGGAAACGCTCACTCGCATGGGGTCCGTTGAGGTGGAGCCAGTGACCCGCGCCCGCATCCTTGCGCAGTTGCGGGAATGGGCGCAGGAGGCGTACGGTGATCTGGACCGCCTGGAATCCTATCGCGAGCAGTACGTGCTCCATATCGTGCAGCTACCTGACGCTGTTGCACGTCGGAATGTCTGAAGGGAACACATGCAAGACCAACTCCTGACCGCCCTGGGCGCAGCGCTGACGCAGGGCTCGCTCACTGATGATGCGCTGTTGGCGCAGACAGACGAGAAACCGGTCCTGCCCATCCTGCCGGACGCCAACGTCATCAAGATTGGCGGCCAGAGCCTGATCGACCGTGGCCGTGCCGCCGTTTTCCCCCTGATCGACGAAGTGGTGGCGAACCTGCCCCATCACAAGATGATCATCGGCACCGGAGCAGGCACGCGAGCTCGCCATGCGTACAGCGTCGGGCTGGACCTGGGGATGCCGACGGGCGTCCTGAGCATCCTCGGCACCTTCGTCAGCATGCAGAACGCGCGGATGCTGCACTACCTGCTGGCGAAGCACGGTATCCCGTTCATCGAGCCAATCCAGTTCGCCCAACTCCCCTTTTACCTGGAGGAGCGGCGCGCGGTGATCTTCTTCGGCATGCCGCCCTACATCTACTGGCAGCCCAACCCGGCAGTTGGTCGCATCCCGCCGAACCGCACCGACACCGGCGTCTACCTGGTCAGCGAGGTTTTCGGGGCACGCTCCATGATCTACGTCAAGGACGAGGACGGCCTCTACACCGCCGACCCCAAGAAGGACCCGAATGCGACGTTCATCCCGGAGATCACGGTGGAGGAACTCGAAGCCCTCAACCTGAACGACGTGGTGGTCGAGCACAGCGTGCTGGAGATGATGAAAAACGCCGAGCAGCGGCGCTCTATCCAGATCATTAACGGGCTCGTGCCGGGCAACCTCACGCGTGCCCTCAACGGTGAGCACGTCGGCACCATCATCACGGCATAAGTGGCGGGAGATCCTGTGACCGAGAACACCCATACACCATTAGAGCCCCGGGCAGACCAGCGGCACCATGTCCGGTCGTTGCTGATGCGCGAGAGCCTGCTCGACAGGGACGTGATGTCCTCCACCGAAACGCCGGTGGTGCGCATGCTGCCGGAATGCCACGTTCTCAAGGTCGGCGGGCGCTCGATCCTGGATGGCGGCCGCGAAACGACCTACCCCCTCGTGGAAGCCATCGGCGCGGCGCTGGAGAACCACCGCCTGATCATCGGCACGGGCGGCGGCGTACGCAGCCGGCATGTCTTTTCCATCGGGATCGACCTGGGGCTGCCCACCGGCGTCCTGGCCGAACTGGCAGTGGCAGATGCCCTTGGGAACGCGCACATGCTGGGCAGCCTCCTGTCGCCATTTGGCGTAGCGGCCATTCCGCCGGCCATCTTCGGCCACCTGCTGCCCCTCTTTATCCAGGCTGTTCCCGGGGTAATCTTCAATGGCGATCCGCCCTTCTCCCTCTGGGAGCATCCAGCGGGGATCGGGCGCATTCCTCCGCACCGCTCTGACGCGGGCACCTATCTACTGGCCGAGTGCTTTGGCTGCGCGACCATGACCCTGATCAAGGATGTCGACGGCCTCTACGACCGCGACCCGAAGGAGCATCCTGGCGCGCGGTTCATCGACGAAATCACCGTCGCCGAACTGCACGAGATGAACCTGCCCACGCTGCCCTTCGACCGCTCGTTGATCGGGCTGCTGGAGCGCTCTCGCCTGGTGACCTCGATCCAGGTCATCAACGGGCTGGAGCCAGACCGGCTGGCGGGCGCGCTCCGCGGGGAACGGGTGGGGACGATCATTCGGCGGGATTAGAAGAATCTTCGGAAGGCCTTCCGGAGGATCACAGCTTCAAGACCAGACGCGCCGCACGATGAACACTCTGAAATCCTTGGTGACGACAATCTGACCATGGACTTCTAGCTGCTCGTCAATCAACGCACGAATCCTGGCCACGTGCTCCTGACGTTCAGCGGGGTCCAGGCCTGTCAGCTTCTTCTGGACTTGCGGTGAAGACATTAGGTAGGCCAGCAACTGTTCTGACTCCGTTACCACCAGGCGATCCTCGTATCGGCGCAATGCCACGTCGGCGAACGCCGTCCCGAGGAGAGCAGCACCGTTTTCCAGGCTGAACCCCACGGCGTCGCCCTCCGCCACCTCGGCGGGCGACATGAGCCTGGTGTTCATCGCCAACAACCGGGCCTCCTGAATGTGTCGTGCTCCGTTGGCAGCCGCATAGAGCTGACCATGCGACCGTCCTCGGGCCATTTCGCGAAATGGCCCGAGGACGGTCGACAACGTGATAGAGCATGAAACGGGCGAACACCGCATCGAATGTGGCAGCCGGATACGTCAATGCGTCGGCAGCGACTGCCGCGAATGTGAATCCGAGACCATCGCTCCAGGGCGCCGTTTCGCCTCGCTCACCATGCCAGGTGAAACGTCGGTCAGAGTTACGCGCCAGCCCGGTGGGATGCGATCACGAATGGCAACCCACTACGATCCCACTCCACAGCCAAGCTCCAGCACGGAGGCGAGCGGCGGCAATTCCACCTGCGCCAGAAGCCACAGATGCAGGCCAACCTTGTTCGTGCTGAAGTGCTCATGCAAGCTGACGCGAGCTTCCAGGTTCCGCCCATCTCGATACTGCTCAAGCGATCTCGCCTCACTGGTCACACGAGTTACTCTCGCTGCCCCGGACAGGTCCAAGCGAGGCGCAGCACTACACCGTCGGGCCCGGCTCGTTCAACACCTTCGTCAAGCGTACGCTCTCCTCCTGGAACCCCGACCGCACGTAGAAGTGTCTCCCACGCTCATTCGCTGCGCCGGTATTCAGCACCAGCAACCGCAGCCCTCGCTCCCGTGCCCAGCCCTCGGCCCAAGCAGCTACCGCCAGTTCGCCGATGTACGCCTGCGCCGCGCCGGTGAACGCCGCCTCGCGCGCGACTGAAGCGAACCTCAGCATGTGGCCTTTTCGCTGGGCCAGGAAGACCGCGGCGTCCGGACCGATCTTCGCGACGGAGGTTTGGACCCCCGTGCGGGATGCCGCTCGCATCCCCGCCTCGCATCGCCAGGGTGCAATCCCAATGGTCAGCCGGTCAGAACGGCAGAGCAGGGCAACCAGATCTCCCTCTCGGTAATGCCTGATCCTGACGTCTGATGCAGCCATGCGGGCGCGTTCCACTGGTGATGCTGCGACGGCAAGAGAGGACACCAGCCCCAACGGCGATGAGTACTCACCACGATCCCGGCCAGAACGCCTATCCAGCAGGCACCGCTTTCCGCCTCCGGCGCGCCTTGGTGCGCAAGCGCTCCAGTTCCCGCTCGAAGTGCCCCCGCTCCCCCTCTGTGGCCAGACAGATCAGATCAAGCGGGAACTTCGGCGTGCGGTCCGCATAGAGCAACCCATTCGCTTCCTGGTAGGTGTCGGCGAACTGGGTGTAGCAAAACCCGGCCAACGTGGCGCTATCACGCACGGCCTCGAGCAAATTAGCGTATGCCTCTGCGAGGTCGTCGGCGGATTCAACTCGGTCGTACCCCCACGACTCGTCGCGCTCGTCTGGGGTCGTGAAGGCGATCCCGCCAAACTCTGAGAGGATCAGCGGCTGGCCAGTGTAGTCATCACCTTCCAGGCTGATGAGGCGGCCATGTGGTTGCGCGTGCCTGAACAAGTGAGGCACGTCGTCGATCTCGTCGTATCGCTGACGCAATACGGCCGGGTCGTCGTCGTAGTCGTGGATGCCGATCATGTCGGTGGCCACGCTTTCCCAGCCGTCGTTGCCGATTACGGGCCGGGTGGGGTCCAGCGTACGCGTCAGGTGGTAGAGCGCCTGCACCCAATCGCGCTGGGCGGCAATGGTGGGCAGGTCGGGCACACCCCAGCTTTCGTTGAACGGTACCCAGGTGACAATGCACGGATGGGAGATATCCCGGTCCATGGCCTCCTGCCACTCGGCAACGACGCGTTGGACTGACTTCTTGGTAAAGCGATAGGCGGAGGGCATCTCGGCCCACACCAGCAGGCCCAGCCGATCCGCCCAGTAGAGGTACCGCGGGTCCTCAACCTTCTGGTGTTTGCGCACCCCATTAAAGCCCATGGCCTTGGCTAGCTCGACATCGCGGCGTAGCGCATCGTTGTCTGGTGCAGTCAGTCCCCCTTCGGGCCAGTACCCCTGGTCCAGTACGAGGCGCAGGTGAAGCGGGCGGCCATTGAGCAGGAAGCGGTCACCCTGCACCCGAACCTCGCGTAGCGCGGTGTACGACGCCACAACATCAATGACCTGGTGATCTCTGTCGAGCAGGCGCACTTCGGCTCTGATGAGCGTCGGCGATGTCGGGTGCCAGAGCAGATCATTGCGGAAGTCATCGATGCCAGGGTCCGACAACGCGATGCGGCGGTGCACTTCACCGGCGATGACTGCATACACATCATGCGCGAGGACCTCGCCGTCTGCGCCGTCGTCTGTCGTGAGCCGCACTTCCAGGCGCAGATCGTCCCGGCGCGGGCCGCCAACTACCACATCGACCCCGATGTCCCAGTGTGCCAGCGACTCATTCCATCTCAACGACTCGATCCAGTTTGCCGGGAGCGTTTCGAGCCAGACCGTTTGCCAGATACCAGTCGTGCGCGGGTACCAGATGCCATGCGGCTCCAGTTGCCAGTCCTGTTTGCCGCGCGGCTTGGCGAGGTCGTGCGGGTCGTCCTCGGCCCGGACCACGAGCTTGTGGGGACCGTCCGGCATAAGAAGGTCGGTCACGTCGAGGGCAAACGACGTATACCCACCTTCGTGGGTGCCAGCGTAGGTACCGTCAATCCAGATCGTTGTGAGGTAGTCCACCGCCCCGAAGTGGAGCATCACACGCTCCCCAGGTCCTACCACGAACTGATCGACCGTGCGTCGGTACCAGACCGCCCGAGTGAACGACTCGTCGCCAATACCGGAGAGTGGCGCTTCCGGCGCAAACGGGACGCGAATGGTGCGGTCGAAGACGACCTGATCAGGGCGGGTCAGATCGCCCTCTCGGTCGAAGGCAAACTCCCACTCCCCATCCAGCGAGATCCAGCCCTCGCGTTGGAGCTGGGGGCGTGGGTAGTCCGGCGAGAGTGCCGGCACGCCTGCGAGCGGGCCGGTAGCCTCGCGCTCCGGGCCAGGCCCGAACCCTCCATGGGTGTCGGGCAATCTGTCGGCTTTCACAATGTCTTGCTCCCTGGCTACAACGCGGTGGAACGTGAAGATTCTCTCGCGTCTGGCCGAATTAGCTCTTCATGATCGGGTTGTCGACGACTTGCGGCATAGGCGTCAGACGCCAGCAGCCATACGTCGCTGAGCGTCGCTGTGGCGGTACCTTCGACTGCCCTAGCAATTCCCGTATAGGGTACCAGTGCATGGAGGGACAGAGGACATGCGGCTCACTAGCTCAAGTGTGTCGCCGTTGCTGACCTTCAATGCGGGACATGGAAAGAAACTTTGGTCTGTTTAGACCACGTATGCAAACTACCGTCCCGGTGACGCACTACCCGGACGCCATGAGAGGCGCGTCAAGGCGACGCTGGCGATCACCAGCACGCCAGCCATGGCCGTGGGGAGATCGATAACCTCGCCCAGGAAGAACGCTGCCCAAGCCATGGTCATGACTGGTTGCACCAACTGGATCTGGCCAACACGCGCGATGCCGCCCAGTGCCAGGGCCCGGTACCAGGCGAGGAACCCGAGGAACATGCTGACCACGGAAACATAGGCGAAGCCCAGCCAGGCGCGAGGGCTGGCGTGCAATCCCTGTTGCTGCACGATTGCCAGCGCCACCGGGATGATGAGTACTGGCGCGGAAATGAGCAGCGCCCAGGAGATCACTCGCCAACCACCGAGGTCGCGAGCCAGGCGGCCACCTTCCGCGTAGCCCACGGCTGCGGCCCCAACCGCGCAGAGCAGGAGCAGATCCGCAAACTGCGGCTGCCCCGCTCCCTGCACCACCGCGAAGACCAGTACAGCCATCACGCCGGCGACAACGGCGAACCAGAAGGAGCGCGGTGGGTGCTCCCCTCCCCGCACCACCGCCATCACAGCGGTCAGGGCTGGCAGCAGGCCAACTACGACCGCGCCGTGGACGGCCGGAACATGCTGAAGCGCAAAAGCAGTCAGCAGCGGGAAACCCACCACGACGCCCAGCGCCACGATCACCAGGCTTCCCCAGTGGCGCCGAACCGGCGGCCGCTCCTTCAGGACAAGGAGCAGCCCGGTAGCCAACAGCGCCGCGATGATGGCGCGGCCCAGCCCAACTACGGTGCTGCCCAACTCCGGCACCGCCAGGCGTGTCGCGGGCAGCGTAAAGCTGAAGGCGAGGATGCCCACGATGCCCCAGAGGGACCCGGTACGGATGTGGTCGGCACTGGGGGTGACGGGTGTTACCGCAACTGGTGGTGAGATCACAGCGCCAGATGGAGTCAGGGCTTTCACGGCGGCGCTATACGCGCCTTCGGAGCGATTTCATGAGAACCTATCCGCAGTCTGGCATCAACGACGAGGAGAGCGCGTGAACAGGCTCCTGCTGGAGAATCAGGCCGCCGTCGTCACTGGCGGCGGCAAGGGCATCGGCCGCGGCATCGCGCGGCGCCTGGCTGAAGAAGGCGCCGCGGTCGCCATCTGTGGGCGGGAAGTCGCGGCGATCGACGCCACAGCCAGCGAGATCGTGGCCAACGGGGGCAAGGCCATTGCCCGCGTGGTTGACGTCGCGGACCCGGAGGCGGTAACCACCTTTATCACTGAAGCTCAGGAGACCTTCGGGCGGCTCGATGTGCTGGTGAACAACGCCGCTCTGACCGCCATGAGCCGGATCGGGTTTGCCTCCGTGCCAGACATGCCGCTGGCGGAGTGGCAGCGGGTGATGGATATCAACCTCTCCAGCGTCTACTACGCCTCGCACGTCGCCGGGCAGATCATGCGGGAGCAAGGGACCGGCAGCATCATCTCCGTCTCGTCCGTCCACGCGCACGTCCCGAACGCGCTCACCCCTCACTACGACGTCTCGAAAGCGGGCATCGAAGCCCTCACGCGCAGCATGGCGCTGTACTTTGGGCGGTTCAACGTCCGCGTCAACGCCGTGGCGCCCGGCCCCATCGTCGATCCCCAGGGCGCGGGCGGCGACTTCTTCTCGCCGGAGGAGCGGGCCTCGCAGCAACGCAACACGGCGCTCGGCCGCGCGGGCACCCCGGCGGAGGTGGCAGCACTCGTTGCGTTCCTTGCCTCTGATGAAGCCAGCTACATCACCGGCGCCACAGTGGTCGTGGATGGCGGCTTCCTGTTGCGGCACGCCGGCATGCAGGATGGGTCGTGACACAGGCACCGGTGCCGCCTGAAACCACTTCGTTGCTAGCCGGGTCGCTGCCGGCTGTCCCTGGCTTCGGGGCTGCACAGCGACTGGTGGAATCAGTGCTGCTGGCGGCAATCACCTCAACCGGCCTCTACCTGGTGGGATCGGTCTACATCGATGCCTACTTCGGCCGCATGTCCATGGACGCCACGTCGCTCGATCTTGCACCGCCCTACGTGGCCCTGCAGGCCATGCACGTACTCCCAAGCCTCCTCGAGTATCCGATCACCCTGGGAATCCTGGTCGGCATCTATCGCTTGCTGCGCCCGCGCCTGGAACGCGCGCATGACGCCTATGACTGGATGCGCAGGCGCATGGGCCGCGTCTTCCTCTTCCTGATCAATCTCGTCGTCGTCTCACCATTGCTGCTGGCCACCATCCGCTCGATGATGGATCCGCTGACGATGATGTCCGCGTCCGTGGTTGGTGAAGTGACCGAGTTGATGCGGGTCTTTGGCGGCCTGCTCTTCTTCTACGTGATCTGGCTCAGTTTCAGCGCCCGCCGTGACGTCCTGGGTGAACTCCGGCACCGCAGGTGGATGCCCATTGTGCTGCTCGGCATGCTCTACCTGCTGGATGCCCTGATCGCCTCCGCTCACGGCGCGGCTCAGGATGCCGAGTTGCTGATGAGCGGATACTCCGCCTCCAGCATGGCCATCACCTTCGACGATCCCACCGGAGAACTGGACGACCTCGCGCAAAAGGAGTTGCTGCTGGTCATCACGCGGAACGGCATGTTCTACGTGGTTGAACGACAGCCCTACCCGGCAAGCGCGCAGCCGGTCGCCTATATGATCCCTGGGGACCAGATCGTGAAGGCCCGAGTGCAGCGTGTCGTGCCTGCCACTCAGGAGCTGGTGGAAGAGACGCCTGATGGATCACCCATCGTTCCGTAGTTAGCCTGATCTGACCGCGAGAGGAAGTACACATGCCGGGAGAAGTGATCGCCATCCACATCGCGAGTGCCGCGAGCGAGCCAATGCAGTCGCTGCAGACCGCGACCGCATTTGCCGGCACCGGGCTGGCTGGTGACCGCTACCGCAACGGCGTTGGGTTCTACTCCCAAGTGCCCACTGATCCCGGCGCGCGTGAACTGACACTGATCGCGGAAGAAGCCCTAGCGGAGGCGACCGCCGAAACGGGCATCGAGATACCACTGCATGAACACCGACGCAATATCACGACGCGGGGCATCGATGTGGACGCGCTGCTTGGCCAGCACTTCCGCATCGGTGAGGTGCTCTGCGAAGGTGTCCGCGCCTGCCCGCCCTGCAATCATCTTGATGAGCTCACCGGCAAGCCGCTGCTGAAGCCCCTGGCCCGTCGTGGCGGCCTTCGCGCCCGCATCGTACGCGGGGGTGAACTGCGGGTCGGTGATCGCATCGAGCCGATTCCCACTGAAGATGCGAGTTCAGTAGCTTCAGGAACGGCAACATAGCGCCTGGGATAGGTCGTGCGTCCACGAAAAGCTGTGGGACCCTGGGCGCGCTACCGACCTTCCGTGTCTCGAGCCTGTCGAGAAATCTCGCGGTGAATCTGCGCCAGGAGATCGGATGGTAACGCCATTTCCGCGTCAGATAAGACCGAGGTGTCTCAACAAGCTCGAGACATGATGACGCGGTAACGGGCGTCACCACCCGGTAACTGCCGTCGGTCGCACCTGGAGTCCCGCCGCGCGTAGCGAGGCCACAGCGCGAGCGAGATGGCTCCGCCAGCGCGAGATCTCAATCAGCGGCAACGGCGCTACAGGTAGCCACGGTCTCCCGGCTCTCCGCCATCCATTGCTTGAGCAGAGCGTGCAGGTGGCCAGCGCCAATGATTTCCGTTACCTCAGGCGTGAACTCGGAAGGGAACATGACAAAGGGCTCGCGCTGCCAGCCGCCCAGGCCGCCGTGATTGCCCAGCTTGTCCTCGAAGGCAGGAACTTCACCCGTCTGCTCATCGACTTCACCGATGACCACGATGTCCGGGACGTTCGCGAACTTCGCCTCCCGCAACAGATGGCGCGCGGCGTGCGGGCCGAAGCGGGCGATCGGGTCCCGCCCTTCGATCTTCCCGGTTTCCAGGTAGTACACGCCGTTCTTGCCAATGGCGAGCGGCCCGTGTCGAGCAGACGTCACGAGCGCCAGGCTCACCCCACGGTGATCCACCAACCCCGGCACCAGCGCCGGGAACACGGCGTCCAGCTCCTCCAGGGTCATCAGCTCGGGCCATTCCGGGAAGGAGATCACGCCCAGGTTGCCGGAGGCCAGCACCACGACGTCGGTCACCTCGGGTGAAGGCGGGGGCACGACGACCTCTCCTCGCTCAAGGCTGACCTTGCCGTCACTGGTCCGGCGCCGCAACAGGCGGCGCACCGTCCGCGCCGTCGGCGTGTCACCCTGCACCACATCGGTCAGGGCCGCGTTGACATGACCCATCGCTTCGTCGTCGTCGTTGATCTCGGTCAGCCGAGTCGGGCAGTGCGGCTCGATCAGGCGCTTGGCGACATCTCCCAGGGTGACCCCGTAGATCTGCTCAAACGTCGCGCCCTCGCTCTGCCCGTGATCAGAGAGGACAAAGATGTAATAGGGGCGCGGGGCCTCGAGCGTGATGCGCTCCAGGTGGGCAATGACGTGGTCCAGGGTGCGCAGCACCTTCAGGGAATCCGGGCTGAGAATCCCGGAGTGATGCGCCACCTCGTCGTACCCGAAGAAGGTGTTGTAGACCTCCGGCACGCCACGCAGGATATCCGCCGTCAGCAGCGCGCGGCTTGCCTCCTGCATGGCGGTGGTGGTGCCCGAGCGGATGAAGGCATATTTCCAGGGGCGGTCGATGCGCGGCCGGATATCCTGTCGCCGCTGCTGCCGGGACTGCCACCACTCGCGGAACACGTCAATCACATACAGGGTCAGGATGCGGGAAAGCAGGTAGGGCGAGAACAGGAACCCGAGCATGGTGTTGTCTGAGCCCCGGCTGGCATCGCCAAAGACGCTGAAGACGCCAATACTGTCCGCCGCGTTCCCGGAAAATGCGTTCCAGCGCCCGGCGCCGCCATTCGCCAGCAGGCCGTTGCCATTGGAGAGCTGTAGCTCCAACTCGTGCGCGGTGTTCATCTTCGAGGAGACCATCAGTTGCTGGCGCGGCTTGTCCCACCAGCGGAACGCGGGGATGCCCTCGTTGGAGCCGAGCAGGATTCCGGCCTGACTGGCTGAGGTTTGCGAGGAAAGGTCCGGGTCCCACTGCATCAGTCGGTGGCTCCCATCATCGATCCAGCGTTTCAGCGTCGGCATATAGCCATCGACCATCGCTTTCAGCAGCACTGGTTCGGCGAGGCCATCGATCTCCAGGAACAGGAACCCAGGTTCGTTCGTGTGCTCCACGTGGCGATAGCGGCGACGCAGCGGCGCGGTCACGAGCCGGTCATAGGTGCGGTCGTCATTGATGGAGAACACCGCCGCCAGGATGGTATTGCCAACGCTGAGACCAAGGGCAATCAGCAATCCGGTCCAGATGGAATCGACTTCGACGCCGCCGAGGTCGAGCAAGCTTTCGAACCGGGCGGCGGCGTAGATCAACACGCCTGTCAGGGCGAAGCTGAGCACCGGGAACAGGATCGGGCCGAAGCGGGACGCCACGCTGTAGATCAGCGGCCAGAGCAGTGACTGGGCCGCCGTAATGACCAATGCGGTGGGAACGACGAGGAGCGGATCGGAGAACGAGAAGCCCGGCAGAGCCCAGGCCAGCAGGGTGAGGATGGCTGCCTGCAGTAGAACCAGGCCGGCCACAGGCTTGATTGACCGCCACCCCATCAGGCGACTACCTGTCCAGGCATTTACGGCTTCTCCAGGCTCGATGCATCGTCAGCACCGCTGGCAGTTCGCGCGGTGTCGCCGGAGCCGAAGAGCCCATGCAGGACCACGCGCGTGGACGCGTATTCCTGCTGGGTCACGCGCACGCCAAACCGGACCAGGAGGACCAACGCGCCTGTCAGGAAGATTGGCGCGATCAGGAAGACGGCCTGGGACCCGACGATGCTGGCTAAGGCGCCAAGTACGAGCACGGCCAGCAGGGAGATAGCGCTTTCGAGAACGTTCTGCATCCCGAAGGTGCTGGCCTGTCGTTCGAGAAAGACAAACTTGTTGACGTAGGCCTGCACGGCCGCCGCGGCGCCAGTCGAGCCGAAGGAGGTCAGGATGGAGATCATTCCCGCGGCCTCCACCAGGGGATTGAGCGAAATCCCGAAGAGATTGGTGAGCCGCAACAGGCTGAACGGGGCGATGATCGGCGCAACCTGGTCGATCACCCCGAACAGCGCAAAGCTGACCGTGAGCAACGCCAGCGCCAGCAGCGCCACCGACCGCTCCCCCCGGCGCTGCATCAGGTTCGGCCCCACCACGGTTCCCAGAAAGGCTCCCAGCCCTCCCGGAGCCAGGATGAACACGGTCAGCGCCGGGTTTGCGTCGAGGACATCCCGGATATAGATAGGGATAAGGGTGTTGAACCCCTCGAACAGCCCCGTGGCCAGCGCCCCGACGAGCACCATCGAGGCCAGCGCGCGGTGCCCAACGATCCAGTCCATGGTGCGGGTCAACGTGGGGGTCGTGGCTTTCCAGTCCATCGTCCGAACCGCCTGGCGCAGTGTGGACTGCCCCTCCTCATCTGGAACCCAGAGCGCGCGGATCGCGCCAAAGGCCATGATGAACCCGCAGGCAAAGATGAGCAGACGCAGCGACCCGGAGCTGATGAGGAACGGGGCAAAGAAGGCCGAGCCCAACGCCGCGCCCAGGCCCGCCGCCAGCGAGATGATGGCCGCCACCGTCGCAACCTGCGCGGGCGTCGAGACCAGGGCCGTCGCCGCCTTCACGGCTGGCGCGACCACCTGGGCCAGGGCCGAAATGATGAAGACCAGCACGACCAGCGCCGGAAGCGACGTTCCCCAGACGACCGGCAGGACGAAGCAGACAGCCGCCTGGAGCGCATACGCCGAGACCATCGCGCCGCGCTTCGACATCGACTCCGTGATGACGCCGCCCGCGATGCCGAAGAGGAGGGCGGCGAAGAAGCGGATGCCGCCGATGAGCGACACCGTGGCTTGCGAGGCGCCAGCGGTGGCCAGGTAAACCATGAGGCCGTACGAAAGCGTCGCGATCCCGAGCATCGTGGCAAAGCGTGATGAGAGCAGGGCCCGCACCCCGGAGTTGCGCATGACACTTCCGAAGCTCGGCTTTTCGACGATCTCGGGTGGCGCTTCGGGTGGCGCGTCGCCTGCGATCATTACCCCATGCCTTCTTCCCACCTGCGGCGCAATGCCAGATTGCTCTTGTCGCCAATCCTACCGCGCACCGAGTGAAGACGTGTGGGGCCGCCAGACTGCGCGACGAATCACCTTGACACTGCCACCCTCGCATATCGTCCTAGGCGGATTCAAAGGACATCGTCTCGCGACAACTCGGGTCGAGGAGTCATCCACCTTCATCTGTCATCCTGAGCGAAGTCGCAGAATCTCATTCCCCAGACGCCAGGCTTCGATGCGGTGCCCACTTTCCGCTGTCATCCCGAGGCACGAGGGATCTCGTTCTCCTTTTCCGTCTCAGGCACAGCCAGGACCCTCTCCAGCAGCCAGTTCACCGTGTCATCCGAAGTGCTTCCGTGATATGACACACGAGAGGGAGCTCGGAACAAGATCAGGCGGGGCGCGAGGCAACGACGAGATCCATCGCCTGCGGGCTCAGGATGACGAATGAAGGGGGATGACACTTGAAGATGGTTGGCGGGAAACGAGATCCTTCGACTTCGCTCAGGACGACACCTTGGGGTGGACGATTCGAAAGGGAGAGGACGGGAGCGAGGCAGGACGAAGGGACAACGAGTCTTCGTCGTCGATCGGCACATCACCGTCACGTGATCGGCAACGTGTGCTGGTCTAGGCAGAAAACGGAGGGAGTGAGCGGGAGGGATTGCTGCCGGTGGCGCCGCCCACGCCACCGGGTAAGATCAGCTTGAGGAGTGATGAGGATTGTAGAGGTGCAGGTCAGCTGGCGGAGCGGCGCCTGATCTGACCGGGGTGCACTGATTGCTTTCAGCGTCGCGCCTCATCGCGCGCCTGTTATCTATAATAACTATATGCGATTATCCGCATTTTTGCATCCCTTGTCAAGCTCGGAATGCAAGTCCCCGGTTAACCGCGGCCAGCCCAGCCCACGCCAAGCTCATTTGCCGCGCGTGTCAGTGCAGCCAGGTGCTGGCTCGGCGTTGTGAAACCATTGCCCATCGTGCCGAGGCACAGGTGCGTGGCTCCCAACGCTTCCCATCCATGCACAAACCGTTCCCACTCGGTCAGCGTTCCCCGGCCGACGTTCAACTGCGGCTCCAAACCAATACCTTTGGGGTCCCGTCCGGCTGCCTGCGCTACCTCATGGATGCGGGCAATGGCGGCGCGCATGGTGTCGTCCGGCTCGCGCCACGGGAACCAGCCGTCCGCCATCTCACCGACCCGGCGCAGGGTGGCGTCGGCGTAGCCACCAATCCAGACCGGGATCGAACGCCGGATCGGCAGCGGGTTGATCCCTGCCGCCTCGATCTGCTCCCACTTCCCGTTGAACGTGATCACCGGCTCTGCCCAGAGCGCGCGCATCAGCGCAATCTGCTCCTCGCTGCGGGCCCCGCGGTTGGCGAACTCCTTGTCCAGCCCCTGGTACTCGACCTCGTTCCAGCCCACGCCAATGCCCAGGCGCATCCGGCCGTTGCTGAGGACATCGATCGAGGCGGCCTGCTTCGCCACGAGGGCGGTCTGTCGTTGCGGCAGGATGATGACCCCGCTGACCAGTTCCAGCCGCTCCGTCACCGCCGCCACGTAGCCGAAGAGGACGAAGATCTCGTGGAAGGGAGTCAGGGAGGTGTAGGGACCAGTCCAGCCGGGACGTACCGAGGTGTCCGCCCCCAGGACATGGTCGTAGGCCAGGAAGTGGCGAAACCCCAGTCCCTCGACTGTCTGCGCGTAATCACGCAGGGCGATGGGATCGTTCCCGAACTCCGTCTGCGGAAAGACAACTCCGATACGCATGGCTGATAGCTACTCCTGGTAACGCCGGTTCACGCGCCCCATTCTCCCTGATGGAAGGACGGCGCACTTGCGCCCGTGTGACATGGACAGCGGACGGCGGGAGTCGTACGCTGAACATCATGAACGATGATGTTCACCCCAGCCGACCCCGTGTGGCCCGTATCGGCCACATTGCGCTGATGACGCCCAATCTCGCCCGGCTTTCCGCGTTTTACGTCGAGGTCTTCGGTGGCACCGTCGCCAGCAGCACCGGCAATCCACCCTGGAAATGCACCATCCAGCTCGCTCCGGGCACGCTCCTGCATCTCTACGAGGTCCCACCCGAGAGCGCACGCCGTCACGACGACCTGCCGTTCGATGTTGGCTCCATCAATCACTTCGCCCTGGAAGCCGGGGGGCCGGAAGATTTCCTGAGCGTCCGGGAGCGGCTCATGGCTGGCGGCTACACCGATGCCTCAGTCATGGCCGCGCCCTATGGCTACAGCCTGAACGTTCTCGATCCAGACGGCCTCTACCTGGAAGTGACGCTCGAGCGTCAAGATGGCTGGGAACCGCCCTTCCGCACCACCGCGTTCAAGCCGCTCCCCACGCTGCGCTAGTGCGGGTCACACCGCATAGTGTCGCACTGCCGCCGTTGGCAGGGGTGATTTCGTGAGCAGTCCCAGGGCGTGCAACGCGTCCCATGTAGCCGGAGCAGTGGCTCCATCTGGCGCCAGCGTCCCAATGAGCAGGTCCAGGTCTGCCGCTTCATCGACATCAAAAATGGCTGCTGTTTCACCTACGAGCAACCCAAGCGACTCGGCACGTGCCACCAGCGTGTCTCCAGCCGAACTCGTGCTCATGGGAACGCCGCTGAGCACGTCGTGGTAGCCGCGCATCCCGATCAGTGAATAGCCGCCATCCAGCGAGCGGGCAATGACGACGTCTCGGGTCTCCAGCACGGTGAACGCCTCGCCCACCACCTCACGCGAAAGCTGCGGCGCGTCGGAAGCCACCAGCACGGTCCGCGCGTACCCGTGGGCATCACCCCAGCGCAGGAGGTTTGCCTGGCGCGTCCCCCAGCCCTCGCCTTCCTGGAGCACAAACCCCACCGGTGATAGCGGTGCGCAGCAGCCACAATCGCGCAGCACAGCCGCGAAATCAACTTCCGGGGTGTAGGCCCAGGCCACGTCGTAGGTCCACGCCTCACAGCCTGGAGCGCCTGTGAAGCGGGCAGCCAGGTCCACCAGGAATGCGCGGTAGAGGTCTGCTGCCTCCGCCATGCCGATGCCTGCACCGAGCCGCGTCTTGCATGCACCGGGCACCGGCGCCCGAGCCCCGATCAGGAGGAGATTCTGGTTGCGCGGCCGATCAGACACGGACCTGGAGTCAGTCATGGATGCGCGTCCTTCACGGGGTGGCGACCGGGGTTGCGGGAGACGGGGTTGCGGCGGGAACTGGCATTCCCAGCGGGAGATGGCCATCGGCGGCACGCCGCTGGTACGGGCTATCCGGGTCCGGGACAGGGGGCCACGGAACCGTGAGCCGGCGCAGCAGGAAGAGCATGGTCGGCTTGGGTTGCAGCCAGAACTCGTACTCCCTACGCGCGACGGCGCGGTAGCCCTTGAGGGGTGTGCGGGAGACGATGTACGCGGAGTCCGTCGCCGGTCCGTAGAAATAGACCCACCACGGGCCACCCTTCGGCGTGCGAGACCGCACCTGCCGAGCGGCCCCTTCCTCGTAGAGGTGGTAGCCACCCCAGCCAGCGCCGGCATCCAGGCGATCCAGCGGCGTCCCGCGTGCCACCGCCACATCGGCCATCTGCCAGACGGCTTGCATGTAGACCAGGTAGTCGCGCGTGCCAGCCACCGAGAACGCGAGCATCCCCGCGACTACCAGCCATCCCAGCGGGGGCACGATGGTGATGTCCCGCAGGCTCCACAGCGCCAGCGCGAGAACCAGCGGCGTGAGCGGCAGCAGGTAACGGTCGAGCGAACCAGCCGTCCAGCCGATGTAGTGGTACGAAGGCGGCAAGACACCGGCCACCTGCCCCAGGAAAATGCACACCACGAGGCCAGCAAGGCTGCTTTCACGCGAATGCACCGATTCCTTCCGGCCAGCCAGCGCGCAGTTGACCACGCGGCCTGCGCACAGCCCCAACAGCAGCGTTGCCACAAGGCAGATAATGGTTAGCACCCCGCGCTTATCTGGCCCCAGCACCTTCGGGCGCGAGCCGACGACATCAGGCGACCCCAGCCCTCCGGAGCCAAAGAACTGGCTGATGTAGGGCATGAGCGCGCCTTGCTGCCAGAAGAGCGCGACTCCGGTAATCGCGATGATGCTCCAGAGCCAGGACACCAGGAGCCCCACGCCGGTTTGCGCCCGGAACAACCTCCGCGTGGCCGGGAGCACGGCGGCCATGATCGGCAGTGTGAAGAACCCGAGGTAGATAAGTTCCACGAAGGTCAGGTGGCGCAAGAGCCACCAGGTTCCCTCCCAGCCCTCAGCCAGGGCCTCGCGCAAGAAGGCGGACTGCACCTGCGGGGGGACACCGGTGCTGCGTAGCCAGAGGTAGTACCCCACGATGATCAGGGCGGAGGGCGCCACGAGCTGGAACAGGAGACGCACACTGGCCAGGTTGAACCGCAGACGGCCTGCCAGCAGCAGGAAGAGCACCACTGCCGGCACAATCAGCGCGCCCTGCTGGCGAGAGAGGAACGCTAGCCCGGCCACCAGCGACCCCGCTGCCAGCCAGCGGCCATCAACCCATTCTGGCTGGATAGCACGTGCAAAAAGGCAACAGGCAAAAAGCAGCATCGTCACAAAGTGAGCGTCGGTCATGACGGTGAAGGCCAGGACGAAGGTCAGCGGGTTCGCCAGGTGCGCCGCTACCCCGAGTGCAGAGCGCCCACGCGAGACCCCGAGGTCAGCACACAGGTGATAGAGCGCCACCCCACCCACCGCGGTAATCACCACGGTGGCCAGGCGGAAGATGCCCAGCGTCGGCTCGAAGACCAGGCCAAAGAGCGCGCTCCAGATCACCGGGAAGACGGCGGTGGCGGCAACCACTGGAAAGATGGTGAGCCGTCCCTCGTGGATTAGGATCTGCGCTGAGCGGCTGTAGGCCCAGTCATCCGTGGTGGAGACCTGCGTCAGCGTGGGCACGATCGCGGCGGCAATGGCGAAGCCCAGCAACACGGCCAGCAGGGGCCACCTGGCCCACACTCGGGCTAGCAGTCGCGACAACATGGGAGCACGGATCACCTCACCCGGCATCCTGGGTTCTTGGGGATCCAGGGCGGCACCAGCCTGGCTCACCGGGTAGTCGCCACGGGGGAATCCGTGCGGCAACGCAGGATGGTGCCGATGATGCGGCCACCCGCCCGCAGCGACGCACGCAGATTACCGCTCACTTTGGATTCCCCGCCCGCGCGCAACCGGTACGTCACGGGCACCTCGCGCACGCGCAGTCCCTGCCGAGCCGACCGCGCAATCATCTCCACGGACCACCCGTAGGTCATCTCGCGCATCCCCAGACTCAGCAACTTCCGCCTGTCGATGATCCGAAACGGCCCGATGTCGGTGACGCGCACGCCGTAGAGCGCGCCGAGCATACGGGCCGCCAGCCAGTTGCCGAACAGTTGCTGTGGCTGCAGGGAGCCCGGTTCGTAGCTGCCAAGCGTGCGGGATCCAATGACCAGGTCAGCCTCGCCAGCCAGGATGGGGGCCAGCAGCAGGGGCAACTCATCAAAGCGGTCGCTACGGTCGCCATCCATCTGGACGATGTAGTCAACATCGCCCGCTGCCAGCACTCCGGCATAACACGCCTGGCCATACCCACGGCGAGGCTCGTTGACCACTGTTGCACCAGCCGCCGCTGCCCGCGCCGCCGTCGCGTCGTCACTGCCGTTGTCGATGACGAACACCTGTGCCACACGCGCAGGCAGTTCCGGGGAGGCAGCCACGGCGAGGACTTCCGCGACCTGATCCGCAATGGTTTCCTGCTCATTGAGCGCCGGGATGATCACCGCCAGCGTGGGTCGCGTGTCGGCGTCAGCGCTCATGCGTCGCTCGCCTGCTTGACCACGCGCCGCCGCCGCAGTTGCCGCTGCGCGGCCCCGAAGTACTCGGCGATAGTTCCCTGCTCCCGCACCCAGTCCAGGTAGCGCCCGAGCCCCTCGTCGAGCCGGACCTGCGGCTGGAACCCGAGTTGCCCAACGCGCGAGCCATCCGAGATCAGGGCGCGCATCTCCCCGGGGCGGAACTCGCCGGGGATCTGTGGCGCAATTGGCTTCCCCAGCTTTTCGGCCAGCAGTGCGGCCAGCATGCCGATTTCGGCGGCATGCCCCGTGCCGACATTGAAAACCTGGCCATCGGCGCGCTCGTCATTGGCCACCAGTAGGTTAGCCCGGGCCACGTCCTCAACGTAAATGAGATCGCGCATCTGGCCGCCGTCCTCATAGACGATGGGCGCCAGGTCATTTACCAGGCGCGTGCAGAAGATGGCGATGACCCCGGTGTACGGGTTGAAGAGCGACTGGCGCGGGCCGTAGGTGCAGGAATAGCGCAGCGCAACGGCTGGGGTTCCCGTGGCCCGGCCCCAACTCAACACCAGCCGCTCCTGGATCATCTTGGAGATGGCGTAGACGTTCTCGCCGCCAGTTGGCGCCCCTTCATCCGTTGGAACAGGGGTTGCGGGCTCTCCGCACTGTGGGCAATGCATGGCCCAGTCTCCACGCGCAAGCTGCTCCATGGAGCGGGTCGTGCCGTAGAAGGAGCCATGGTCGTCGCAGTGGTACGCGCCCTCGTTGTAGACCGCCTGCGAGGAAGCTACGACCACCTTGCGGACAGGCAGATTGCGGTCGCGGATCGTCTCCAGCAGCAACGCGGTGCCGACGCCATTGCTGTCGATGAACTTGGCAATCTCCGGCATGTAGCCGCCGTAGGCCGCCTCGTGGAAAACGACATCGATGCCGTCCAGCGCGCGTTCCCACGTGCCCCGGTTGCGCACGTCCCCCTGTATGAACTCGGCATCCGCCGGGATCCAGGAGGGTTTGCCGTGTCGATGCGTCTGCCGCTGCAGGTTATCCAGGATGCGGACATCCCAACCTTCTGCCAGCGCCGCATCGACGATGTGCGAGCCAATCAGCCCGGCGCCGCCGGTGACCAGCGCCGTCTGGCGTCTGCCTTCCGCCAAGTGACCACCTCTTCCCAGTTCAGACGTCAGGCCACCGTGGCCACCACCCGGTGCAGCCCGGTTGCGCCCTGCGGCACGATACCGCGCCGCTCTTCACTTTGCGGCTCGCCCGTTCCATCCACCGCCCGCGAGACGATGGTAGAGGTTCCTGGCTCTTCCGGCACCCAGTCGAATGACCAGAAGGTCCAGGTCAGGTCCGTGCCGGGGTAGTCAATGCGGGCTTCCTGCCAGGTCGCTCCATCGTCCATGCTGTAGTCCACCCGCCGGATGCCTCGGTTGCCAGCAAAGGCGCGGCCACGAATGGTGGCCTGCTCCCCCAGGGCGAATGGCTCGACGAACGCATCCCCGTTCCCGCGGACCCAGCGCGGTCCGAAGATGTCAGAGCGGGTAGGGACAACGAAGTTCGGTCCCCATCCCTGTTGCTCGTAGAAGCCCTTGGCGTCGTAGTCAACGACCTCGATCCGGGTGACCCACTTCACGTTCTTTTCGCCGAAGAGGCCAGGCACCACCACCCGCGCGGGGAAGCCGTGGCGTTGCGGCAAGGGTTCGCCATTAATGGCGTATGCCACCAGTGTCTCGGGCTCCAGTGCTTTCTCAATGGAAAACGTATCCGTGTAGCCATCCGCAGCGCGGAGGAGCACTTCGACGGCGCCAGGCATGGGGCGGGACGCCTCCAGCAGATCGCGCAGCGGCACGCCGGCCCAGACCGTGTTGCTCATCAGGCCCGCGCCGATCTGGTTGCTGATGCACATCAGCGTGGTTTCCTGCTCGATGCCCGGTAGCGCCTGCAACGCGGCGAAGTCGTAGCTGCGCGGCTCCTCGACCATGCCGCCGATTTCCAACCGCCAGACCTCCGGCAGTACGTCGGGGTCCACCACGTTCTTGGTCACGGTGTAGAACTTGTCCGCCGGGGCAATGGGCTGCACGCCCGGGCCGCTGTAGGCCAGGCCGTCGTAGCTGAACGTGGCCCGAGCGTTAAGAGCCCGCAGCAGCACGCCTGAGGCCGCCGCTAACACCACTCCAGCCGCGCCAGCCAGCAGCACCCGCCGCCCCACAAGCGCGCCGGGTGCCGCTGACGCGGCTACGGGCACGGCTGCTGACCGCGGAACGAGCCAGCGGTAGCCGAGCACGAGAACGGCGGCAAAGAGCGTGTAGGCGACCGCCAGGAAGAGCATGGTGACTACCTGGGCCGTCCCGGGCGGCAGGCCCCGATAGTTGGTGCCCAAGACCGGCCAGAGGATCGCCACGGTACCGAGCCAGAGCACCACCGCCGCGCCGGCAATGAACGCGAGCCCGCGCGGGCTGATGCCGTTGCGCCACGTCATGCGCCGGGAGGAGGCGCTCTCCACGACCAGGGCATACAGCAACCCGAAGAGGATGCCGAGGGCGAAGAGCCCCGCCAGCCCAGAGGTAATGCCAAAGCGCTTCAGCCCGTTGTAGCCGCCGAAGCGCCCGAAAAGGGAAAAGAAGGTGGAGATATCCAGCGTTGGCGCAAAGCGGTCGGGCAGGGCCTCGAAGGGTGGGGAAACGCCCAGCCAGGTGCGCCCGGCCAGCATGAGCAGGAGCATGGCCACTGCGGCGATAGCTCCGCACAGGACCCCGGCCAGCGCCAGCCCAACCCGCCGCCTCACACTGCTGTGAGGATCGGCGAGGCTTGTGCCGGCAGCCGGTGTTGCATGATGGGAGGAGTCGTCAATCATGGCAGGTGCATCCTTTGTCAATCACTGTCCGCATCGTGGGGAGGCTTGCGCTGGCTGAGGGCAATGTCAGGTCAAGGCTAGGCAGCGCCGGTACTGGCTGGTAGTACGCACAACCTATGGTGGCGGATCAACGCGATCCCTCCACATCTGATGATTGCCTAACGAGCTGCCGGGTCTGAGGCGATACGGTCACATGCGAACGCACTGACGCTGGATCGTAACCAGCGGCGAAGCAAGGGAGACCAATATCGTCCCATTGATCCGCTGCATAGTCCTGTGCCTGCTCTGCGCTCTCCTGTCGCCATGGAGCCTGGCGGCGCAAGGCGCCACTCCCGCCCCAGCAGAAACACCGGCCACGTCCATTACATCAGCCGACGTGCGCGTGATGTCCCTCAACGTCTGGCTCGGGCGCGAGCAGGTGGACCTGGACCAGGTGATCGCGGCGATCAAGGCCGCTGACGCCGCTGTGGTCGGTGTGCAGGAGGCGGAGGGCCGGACGCGCGAGATCGTGGAAACCAGCGGTGAAACCATCGTCGTCGAGTGGCAGAATGCGCCCGGCATGACGTTTCACTGGATCGCCATCTACGAGGCCGGTGATCCAGACATCTCCAATTACAGGGCCTACCGCTAGATACCGCTAGACCGGCGACGAGATCTCCAGGTCCCTGGCGCTCGACATCGAGTCCATCACTGGACCACTCGATCCCGGCGAGTTTGAAATGCGCCTGCTGCACGATGACGGATACGTAGTTCTGGCAACAGCGCCCTTCTCCGTGACCGCCGCCTCACAGGTTATGGCCCCGCATTTGCAGTGCAGTCTCACGATTGCGCGGCTGCTCCGGTAGCCGCGCGCTGTTGCCCGCGAACCCGGCTAGGAGACTTGATGCGCACGAACCACATCACTCGCGCCACCGGCATAGCCCTGGCGGGTCTGGCCCTCGTAGTGCCCGTTGCCCTCGCTCAGGACGCCACCCCGATGGCTTCTCCCATGGCCTCTCCTGTTGCCTCCCCTATCGGTGGCGCTGGCATGACGCTGGATGTGCCGCTGGTGAACGCGGCTGGCGATGCCGTGGGCCTGGCGACCTTTACCGAAGGCGACGATGGCGTCACGGTTCGCGTCCTCGCGGAGGGATTGACACCGGGCGAGCACGGTTGGCACCTCCATCAGTTTGGCAATTGCGATGGCGCTACCACCGAGCCTTTCAGCAGCGCTGGCGAACACTGGAATCCCTCCGACATGGAGCACGGCGCGCCAGACGCTGACCCACACCATGCCGGGGACTTTGGCAACTTCGATGCCACCGCCGATGGCCTGGTCGAAGCCACTATCACTACCAGCGACTTTACGCTTGGTGAAGGCCCGACCTCTGTCTTCGATGAGGACGGCACCGCGATCATCCTTCACGCCGACCGTGATGACCTCACGACCCAGCCCGGCGGCGATAGCGGCGCTCGCGTCGCCTGCGGCGTGGTCGCCGAGCCAATGATGGGCGCAATGGGCACCCCAATGGCAACTCCGATGGGCGCAATGGGCACACCCGTGGCAACTCCGATGGGCGCAATGGGCACACCCGTGGCGACTCCGATGGGTGCCATGAGCACGCCGATGGCCACACCAATGACCGGCATGGCGACTCCAGAAGCTACGCCGATCAGTGACACGGCGACGCCTGCGGCCACACCGATGAGTGGCATGGCGACCCCAGAAGCTACCCCGCAGAGCTAGACCCGCGAGCACGCTTCAGCCAAGCCAGCGGCTCCCTCCCGAGTGGAAGGGAGCCGCCATGTATTGTTCACGCCACCAGAGTTCCCCCGCTCACGACAGCCATGCGACAGCAGCCGTCGCGATGTCGTCTGTTTCGTTAGACTCACGTCATGCTCAAGGTGCTCACACAGAACTCCACGAGATGACTCCTCCCCTTCGGCTCTCCCGGCCGCCGCTCTTCGTCTCCAGCAATGCCGGGAAGGCACGGGAATTCGCCTCCATCCTGGGCTTCTCGCTGGAGCGGCTGGAGGCTGACATGCCGGAAATCCAGGCCCTTGACGTCAGCGAGGTCGTTCATGCAAAGGCCCTGGCGGCGTTCGCGCTGGCGGGCCAGCCGGTGCTGGTGGAGGACACTGGCCTCTCCGTCACCGCGCTGCGAGGCCTCCCAGGCGCGCTCGTGAAGTGGTTCCTGGCCACGGTCGGCCCGGCCGGCATCTGCGCCATGTTGCCGCCCGATGCCCCGCGGACGGCCTTCGCCCGCACGGCGGTCGCGCTGCACGATGGGAGCGATGTCACGGTGCTCATAGGTGAGGTACCCGGCCAGATCGTGACATCACCTCGTGGCACCCACGGCTTCGGTTGGGATCCCATCTTCCAACCGGACGGCGCAACTGGCACCTTCGCCGAACTCTCACCGGACGAGAAAAACCGCTTTTCCATGCGGCGTGCAGCCCTGGAGCAGTTACGGGACCTGCTGGAGTAGCAACCTCCCCGGCAACCTGCCGCGGGCGCCAGCGCCACCCTTCTTCGCGTGGTTCAGGCGAATTCGTCGCTTGAGGCAGCACCCCCACACGTGTCGTATCTGATGCATGTCTAAGCACCTCGTGCGCCAGCAACGTCCGTTCGATGTCCCTCCGAGTCGCCCGGGCCAGGGTGTGCAAGTAGCGCTGGCAGTCTGGGTTTTCGGCGGAGCGCAGCCCGAATTCACTCGACCGCGCCCGAGAAGACACGCGCAAGGGGCCGGGCGTTGGCGTCATCGCCCATCTGTCACACTGCTCCCTCGAGAAACGTCAGCACGTTGACCGATACAGCCCGAGCTGTGACGATTCCGGACGATCTGAGAACCCGACGAGAGGAGCATGCGTGACCGAGATGCCACCCCCCCGCTCAGCGCAGGAGCGGAAGCGGGACACCCTGCAGCGCCTGGAGCAGGATATCGACGCCTGGATCGCCACAGCCGGCCCCAGCGGCGGCGCGCCCTGCCTGGCGCCCTTCTCGTATTTGTGGGATGGCGCAACGTTCCTGATCGCGGTACCGCCTGCCGGTGTGACCGGGCGGAACCTGCTGGCCAATGGGCAGGTGCGGTTGAGCCTGGGCGCCACCCGGGATGTGGTGCTGGTCACCGGCACGGCGGAACCGATTCTGCCGCGCGATCTGCCAGCACCTGTGGGTGACGCCTTCGCCGCCAGGACGGGCTTCGATCCCCGGCACAATGCGGACACCTACCACTACTTCCGCATCACCCCACAGCGCATTCGTGCCTGGCGTGAAGAGAATGAGCTCGCCGGGCGCGACGTGATGCGCAGCGGGGTGTGGCTGGTCGACGACTGAGCGTGAGTTTGGCAACTCACTGCAACCAAGTTGCCAGCCGCAGCACTGCACCCCAGAGGGCCGTTGCTTAGCCTTGAGGCTCCAGTGGCGGCTGTGGGGCGGTAACCGGCGGCTGGAAGCTGCCCGGAAATGGCGTTGGCGTCGGAGGAAGCGACGAACTGACGCCCAGGGTAGCGCGCTCCTGCTGCAGCCAGGCATTGACTGCTGCATCCTGGAGGCGGGTGATCTGCGCGTTCGTCAGCGGATGATCGGGATCAATCTCCATCACCGTGATCACGTGCCAGCCAAACTCTGAGGCAACGGGCTGTGAAACCTCGCCGGCAGGCAGCGAAAAGGCTGCGTCAGCAAAGGCAGGCACCATCTCTTCCCGCGTAAACCAGCCCAGGTCCCCACCGTTCGGCGCGGTGCCGGGGTCGGTCGAGAGCTCCCGCGCGACTGCCCCGAAGTCCTCCCCCGCTTCAATGCGGGCCCGGGCCTCGTCGGCCGCTTGTTGCGTCGTCACCAGGATGTGTGCGGCATGGACCTGAGGGGCGCCCTGCCCAACCTTCGCACTCAGCACCTCGCGGACACGCTGCTGCGCCAGTTCAGGCGCGGCGATCAGGCGGTCGAAGTCAGCCTCATTCAAGTGAGCAATGGGGAAGAGAGCTGCCTCGAACTGTGCGAAACCCGCCTCCGCTGTGGCGCGGGCATCAGATGGGCTCGGCGTGGCGCCAGGGAGCGGCGTGGCCATGGGATCCGATGGCGTGCCGGCTGGCGTAGCGCTACCTCGGAAAGCAACGGGAGTCGCCAGCGGTGAGGGCGTACCGACTGTCGCGGGGGGAGTCCCGGCGCTCACGGGGGTAGCCAATCCCGGCGTCCCGGAGGGGCTCGCCGACAGCGCAGCCGCCGTGCTGGTCGCCATGGCTGCCCGCTCAGCCGTGAAGGTCGGTGTAGGGCTGGCAGCAATCAAAGGAGCATCAAAGGGCGCGAAGCGATTAAGGGCATACGTGCGCACCTCATCTGGCGTCAGGGAGAGCCCGAGGGCTGGCGCGCCTTGCAGGTACACCTGGTCATCGATCATGTTGCCGAGCGTGGTGGTGTCGACATCCATGCTGCCCCAGACCGAGGGGAGCTGCGTCAAGGATTGCTGGGCCAGGTTGAGGTATTGACTCTGCTGCTCCGGCGCCACGAACTGCGCCAGCTGCTGGTACTGCTCCGCTTGCTCAGCGAGATCATATGCGCGGACCTTCCAGTAGTCCTCGCGCGTGATGGCGACCTCACCAACCCGGGCCAGGGTCTGCCGCGGCTTGATGACGTTGTCCCAAAGGATGCCGCCGGTGATGACGAGCAGCACGGCGGCCGTGGCGATCACCAGGCCCAGGCGGATCATGCGCTGCCGGCGCGCTTCGATTTCGCGGCGCGGGACACGGCGCTTCTTCGGGGGCGGCCCCACATGGGCTGCTGGCGGCTTGCCCTGCACACGCGCACGTGCCCGCGCGATTCGGCCGCGCAGCGAGTCATCCTGGCGACGCTGCATACCGGTGCTGCTCCCGATGGGGCGGCGCTCTATCTCCGCCACGAAAGACGATGCGCCGGGGACCGGGTCTTGCTCCCTCCGTCCCCGGCGCAGGATGTATCACGCTGTGGCGAACAGCCTAGCGCGAGGCCGTCGTGAATGGCAGCAACGCCACGTGCCGCGCCCGCTTGATGGCGACCGTCAGCGAGCGCTGATGCCGGGCACAGGTGCCCAGCTTGCGCCGTGGCTCAATCTTGCCGCGCTCGGAAACGTAGCGGCGCAGGCGCGAAATATCCTTGTAGTCCACCTCGTCGATGGCATCGACGCAGAACCCGCAGACCTTGCGCCGGCCACCGAAGCGGCCACCACCGGCGCCACCGCCACGGCGTGGCCCACCACGCCCGCCCGCAGGCCGGCCGCCAGGTCCTGGGCGGCCGCCACCGGCCGGAGCCCCACCACCGAAGCGAGAGCGAGGTCCGTCGCTCTCCTCCGGGTTACTCATGCTATCGCGATCGCTCATGAATGTCCTCTCCAGAAATGGAATGATGTTGTCAGTCGAATCAGGATGGGCCGGGTCGGCTAGAAAGGCGGTTCGCTGTCATCCCAGGGGATTTCTCCCACCGTCCCGGCACGCGGCTCGCCTTCACGAACCTGGCGCTCGGGCGCCCGATTGCCGCCGTAGCTGCCGCCGCCCGCAAAGCTTGCTTCGCCGCCAAATCCGGAATCCCCATCGGCGCGATTCCCAACCAACTGGAATTCGTTCGCGGTCACATCAAGTGATGCCCGCGTCTGGCCCTGCTGATCCTGGTACTCGCGCATCTCGATGCGGCCCTGGACGAAGACCTGGCGTCCCTTGGCGACATAGCCACTTTGCGCCAGCTTGTCGATGGTCTCGGCAAGCTGGCCCCACGCGGTCACCCTGAACCAGGTCGTACGGTCCTGCTGCTGCCCGGACGAATCGGTGAACCGACGGCCCACCGCCATCGTGAACGACACGTTCATCTTGCCATTGGGCGTGTATTTGGTCTCTGGGTCACGTCCAAGATTACCGACGAGCGTGACGAGGGCAATACCGGCCATGCTGGACTCCTTCGCGGCACCTGGTCAGGGCGCTGGTTGGCTGCGGCTTCCGCTGCTTCGATACCATCGGAGCAGGTCCCCGGAACCGCGCGGTCACCAGACCGCGTGCCGGGAATGAGATGGTACAGGGACGCAAGGTTGGCCATGATCGGCGTTACCCAGCGATCAGGCTTGATCCTCCGCCGTGCCCGCGGCATCAGCAGCAGCCGGCGCCTCGTCTCCCGCTGGCTCACCAGTAGTCGCGGCATCCGCGGGCGCTGCCGCGTCAGCCTCAACAGGCTCGACAAGGGCTTCGTCAGCCGCATCTGCCTCGACGGTGTCAGCAGTGGCTACCTCAGCAACGTCGGCTGCTGACTCAATCGGGCTATCAGTAACAGCCTCAGCCTGGGTCTCAGGGATTGCCCCGGCCTCAGCCTCGCTCTCAGCGACTGCCACAGCCTCGGTCTCAGCGCTTTCCCCTGCGCCAGCCACCGCAGCAGCGGTAGCAGCCAGGGAAGCCGTGTACTCATCAGCGGCGGCGTCCTGCGCGGCTGCGTACTCAGCGGCAGCGGCATCCTCAGCGGCGATCTCGGCCGCTTCGATTTCCTTGGGTCCGAGCGGCTTCGGCTCCCAACTGAGCATGATGTAGCGGATCACCTGGGTATTGAGCTTCAGTTCGCGCTCAATCTCCGGGAGCTGCGTTGCGGCCAGTTCGAAGTGCCAGACGGTGTAATACCCATCCCGCACGTCCCGCCCGCCAGAGCGGATCGGGTACGCCAGGCGACGGCGGCCCCAGGGCGATTCCCGGAGCGAATCAATCAGCTCCCCACCAACGGCGCTGATGTACCCGGAGATGCGGTCAAGCTCTCCCGGCAATGCCTCTTCTGCCACCTCGGGGTGGAGAATGGTCATCAGTTCGTACTTGCGGGGCGCGCGTTCGTATTCGCGCAACGAGGCCTCCTCTCTGTGGGCTTGCCCCGCCAGCTCGGCGCAGAGGTTGCGCGCTCGGCCGGCCATTGCGGAGCAGAAAGGCTCACATTATCGAATTCGCCGGCAACTCACCGGCCAGCGGACGAGTATAGCAGGTGGCGCTCCCCTTGATTGACCAGTTTTACACTCCAAACGGGAACGTCTCCGGTACCTCCTCCGCAGTCTCCCAACCTGGATCAGGGTCCAGTGGCGTGAGGGCGCTGGTGCGGTCGAGGTGGATGACGGCGTCGAACTGGGCCGGAAGGTCGGCCAGGAAGAAGTGGCTGAAACGCTCCGTCTCCGGGCGGTAGATGACGCCGATGGCGCGTTCCAGTCGGGCGGGCCGCAGGGACGCGGCCACAGAAGGATCACGCAGGTTGAGCAGGAAATCTGGCATTTCCGGCGTGGCCACCTCGTGCAGGAGCGCCTCGTAACTCCCGGCCAGCGCCGGGCGCACCTGCCGCTTCCGGCCCGGCTCATCCCAGTTGGAGGCGGCGGTAACCGTTCCGTGGTAGGTCGTGAACCCAAGCAGGAACGCTTCGCGGTCATGCCGCTCGCGCACCAGTTGACCCAGGTTCAGCTCGCCTTCTGCTGACATTGCCGTAGCCCGGGCGTCTCCAAGGTGCGAGTTATGCGCCCAGACGACCACCTTGGCATCAACGGAAACCTGTTTCAGGTGATCGCGGAGCTCCTCCAGGGTTTCCGCCATGTGCCCGTCCCGCAGGTTCCATGAGGGAACCCGCCCGCTGAACATGGCGCGGTAGTACGACTCGGCATTGCGCACCAGCCGCGCGTTCTGAACGGCAAAGAACGCCTCGTCGCCGTCCTCGCTCTTCGCCGTCAGCCGCCCCGCCTCCTGCTGCAGTTCCACCAACTGCCCCACCACCGCGTCCTCACACGGCTCCATGATGCCAGAGGCGGTGGCGTAGCCATACACCTGGGGATCCTCCCCGAAGTGATCGAAGCAGCTATACCGGGCGCGTGCCCGCGTCGCGCTTTCCGGGTCCACCTTGTCCAGGTAGCCCAGGACCGACTCGATCGAGCTGTGCAGGCTGTAGAGATCGAGACCGTAGAAGCCCGCAGGAGTCGCAGCGGCCTGGTTATGTTCACGCAGCCACTCCACAAACTCCCGCACCACGGTGTTTCGCCACATCCAGCGTGGAAAGCGGCGAAACTCGGCGAGCGCCTCGTCGCTACTGGTATCTGATCCCTGGCCACGCACGTAGCGGTTCACGCGTAGCGCGTCCGGCCAATCGGCCTCGACGGCAACGGCAGTGAAGCCCCGTTCCGCGATCAGGCGTCGGGTCAGTGCGGCACGGGTTCGGTAAAATTCTTCCGTACCGTGCGACGCCTCCCCAATAAGGACCACCTCCGCCTCGCCGATGAGTTCCAGCACGTGGTCGAGGTCTGCTTCCCCTGTGATCGGCCTGGCCGCAGTGCGAAGGGACGCGGCGGGAGGATGTGCGCCGGTTGGCGCATTGGACTCGGATGGCGTGACTGGCGAAGCTGGATTGGAGCGCATGGCTTCCTGCACCTCCTCATCAGATGTTGGTTGAAAATCCTCGTACCAGATGCCGACGGCGTGGAGAGGCTCCGGAGATGCTGCGCAGATCACCTCGTCGGCAAGGTTGCGCAGGCTGTCACACACGCTCGACGCACCCAGTGGCACGGCTACGACGATGTACGCCGGGGACATCTGGCGCGCGGCCTGCACCGCCGCACGCATGCTCGATCCTGTGGCCAGACCATCATCAACCAGGATCACGGTCTTGCCAGCCAAATCAACTTGCGGCGTCGCACCACGGTACACACGCTCGCGGCGAGCCAGTTCCTGTCGTTCCGTCTTCTCTACGGCGTCGATCACCTCGTTGGGAATCTGCAGCCCGTGAACAATCTCGTCGTTCAGTACGCGCACGCCACCGGAGGCAATGGCGCCCATGGCCAGTTCCTCATGGCCTGGCACGCCGAGCTTGCGCACCAGGAAGGCATCCAGCGGCGCATGCAGGGCGGCAGCTACTTCGGCGGCCACTGGCACACCACCGCGTGGCAAGCCGAGCACAATCACATCCGGGTGGTTTGCATACGGTTGAAGGTGCGTTGCGAGAACCTGGCCGGCCTCGCGCCGATCTCGGAATGGGAGAGCCATCATGCGTCCTTGTGCGGCGGCGCTGGCGCGGAACGTCCACCCCAGCATCGCTCATACAAGGACTAAGCAGATTTCGCGCCTGCCAGCTTCAGGCGCCGTTCAGCGTGAGGCCCAGCACATCACCCAACTCGCGCAGACTACGCTGCGCGGCCCGGGTGTCGTCATCTTCCGGGGATTCCAGGATGGCCGCGGCAATCTCCCGTAGCGCCTCGATCGCCTCCGGCGTATTGAGATCGTCATCCATGGCGTTCAGGAAGCGCTCCCGCGCTGGACTGACATCGAGCTCATTCTCTATGCCATAGGCAGGCAGGTCGATCGCCTCGATCAGGTCCCCGGCTACGGAGGCCCAGCGATCCATCTCCTCGTCCTCGAAGGTCCATGGGGTGCGGTAATGATTCGAGAAGAGGTAGAGACGCATGGCATCGGCGGTGTAGTTCTCGAGCGTATTGCTGACAAGCACCAGGTTACCCAGCGACTTGCTCATCTTTTCGCCGTTGTAGCCGACCATGGCGGCGTGCACCCATGAGCGAGCGAACGGCTCTACGCCAAAGGCATGCTCTGACTGCGCGATCTCCGCCTCGTGGTGCGGAAAGACGAGATCGAACCCGCCGCCATGAATATCGATGCTGGGGCCCAGGTAGCGGCTGGCCATCGCCGAGCACTCGACATGCCAGCCAGGGCGGCCCGGGCCATAGGGGGAATCCCAGGACGGCTCTCCGTCTTGCCAAGCTTGCCAGAGAATGAAATCCAGGGGGTCGCGCTTGTTCGGATCGTCCGGGGTGTTGCCGCGCTCATTCGCAATAGGCAGCATCATGTCGCGCGGGATATGGCTGAGCTTCCCGAACTCCGGATCGCTGGCAACGGAGAAGTAGACATTGCCGTTGCTCTCGTAGGCGTGCCCCTTGTCGATCAGGGCCTGGGTGATTTCCAGCATCTCGGGGATATGGTCGGTAGCGCGCACATAGTGATCGGGCGCAATCCAGTTCAGATCCTCCATATCCTTGAGGTACTTGGCGATCTCCCGGTCACCCAGTTCCGTCCAGGTAACCCCAACCTCCTTCGCCTTGCGCAGGATGTCGTCGTCAATGTCCGTGACGTTCTGGACGTAGGTGACATCGATATCCGAGTAGCGCAGCCAGCGGAGGAGAATATCGAAGGTCAGGAACGTGAAGGCGTGTCCGACATGGGTGGTGTCATACGGAGTCACTCCGCAGACGTACATCCCCACCGCGCCATCGCGCGGGGTAAAGCGCTCCACCCGGCCCGTCTGCGTGTTGAAAAGCTGCATTCCCCCCTGCTCCGCTCAGGCCACGCTGGCACCCACGTCTGAAACTGCTCAATGCCCGGAGTATATCCGTATCCTGACCGCCGTCAGCGGTGTCGGACACAGGAGCCTGGGAGACAATGTGGTAGATTCGGCGGTGTGCCCGCTCCCGCCGACCTTCTTATACCTGTCCAAGTACTTGGACACGCACTTGACCGAGGTTGGGGATCGTGAACCAGAGCGCCCGCTCCTCATGCGCGCAGCGCGCTATCTGGATCATGCTGATGATGATCACCGTCATCTCGCTGGCAGGATGCAGCGTCTCCGCGCCCGCGCCATCCATCTCTCTCTCGGAAACGGCAACACCTGAAGCCACGATGACCCCGGCCATTCGCCTCACGCCACCCCCAGAGCGCTGCGCTGATGGCCGCCTGCGCATCCGTGATCTGGAGACCGTTGGCCAGGAATGGGCCGCTGGTGTCCAGTCCGCCATTGAGGTGGCCCTGGCCTGGCGCCCCGACGCGCGGCTGGTCTCGATGCAGGTCGGGTGCGCCCCACTGGACGATGGTTTCCGCTGGAAAGGCACGTTCTACTCGCGGCAGGCGCAATCCTTCTACTTCAGCGACACGGGTCTCACCGAGCCGGCCGAAGTTGCGCCAGAATCGGTACCGGCCCTCCCGCTCGATGAGGTCAACTTCGGGGAGATGCACCTCACACTTGCCCGCGCGGGTTACAACGACGACGCGGAGCTGAGCCCGTCCAGCGGCGCCACCGTGCGCCTTAACGTCCCGACGGACCCGTTCGGGCCGCCCGGCACGCCTGAGGGCATGGTCTATCACGTAGCGATTGTGGACCAGGGCACTATCCGCGATCTCTTTGTCAGCAGTCCGGGGTGGACGCTCCACTCCTACCAGAACCGGGATTGAGCCATGAGCGACGAATTGGCGCCCGCCCCCGAAAACCTGGCCGATCCGGCGGTGGTCGCGGCTTGCCTGGAGGTCTTGCGCCAGCAGCCAGCTGCGCTGGTGACGGATATCGACGGCACCATCAGCCCCATTGCCCCGACCCCCTTCGAGGCCGTGGTCCACTCCGACGCGCTGCTGGCCCTGGAGCGCCTGACCGATCTACTGACGGCTGTCGCGGTCGTCTCGGGCCGTGCCCCGCGTGACGGTGCAGCAATGGTGGGCTTGGGTCAGATCACGTACATTGGCAACCATGGCCTGGAGCGCATTGTGCGCGGCGCCCCCTGGACACATCCGGTGGCAGAAGCCTCTCGCCCCGCCATTGCCGCCGCCCTGTCGGAGATCCAGGTGGGCGTTCTCGCCGCTGGTGATGCTCCCTGGCTGATCATCGAAAACAAGGGCGTCACTGGCACCGTCCACTACCGGCTGGCCGAAGACCCGGAGGCCGCAGCCGCCATGCTGGCCCCACTGGCGGCGGTTGCGGCGGAGCGCCACGGATTGCGCGTGGTGCCCGGGCGCATGATCGTGGAGCTGCGCCCAGCCCTGTCGCTCAACAAGGGCACCGCCATCCGCGACCTGGTGAGGGAACTGGGGCTGCGCGGTGTCGTCTTCTTTGGTGATGACGTGACGGACGTAGATGGCTTCGTGGCCCTGCGCGCGCTGCGCGATGAGGGCCTGGCGGCGACCTTGAGCGTCGGGGTGCTAGCTGCCGAGACACCGGAGGTCGTGGCCCGCAACGTGGAACTCTGCGTCCATGGTGTCCCGGCTTGCGCCGCGACGCTGCTCGAAATTGCCGCGCGGTTGTCCGTGTTACCACCACCTCCCGCCTGACCAGCAGCCGGGCTATGCTCTGCGCAGACAGGCAACTGCTGGAGGTTCTTGCGTGACAACGTTTCTGCTGGCGACCGTGATGTTTTTCTCCACTATCGGGAGTTCACAGGCGCAAATAGCCCCGCCCTGGAGGCACCAGGTGGCTCCGTTGCAGACTGCGGAGATCCTGGTAGGGGGAACTCCGCTGACAGTGGAACTGGCCTATCAGGCAGCGGATCTGCAGCGCGGGCTTGGCTACCGGGACGGGCTTGCGCCCGGCACCGGCATGCTTTTCCTGTTTGAGGAACCAGCTCCTCGCTCCTTCTGGATGAAGGGCATGCGCTTCTGCATTGACATCATCTGGATTGAGGATGGGGTCATCCAGGGCGCGGCGGAGAGCGTCTGCCCGGACCCAGACGATATCGACGATGCGGACCGGCCATCGCAGAAATCTCCGGTCCCCGTCTCCTACGTCCTGGAGGTTCCGGCTGGCTGGATGGCCGAAAATGGCGTGACCACCGGAACTTTGGTCGAGAACCTGCCGAGCCTCGTGCGGACCGATTCTCAGTAGCCCAGACACGACTGAACAGGTCCCGTTCGCGTGGCGCGAGAGAGTCCGCTTTTCAGTCAACACGGTAGTAGGACGCGCCCACTTCAGCGTGTCAACCTGAGCCATTCGAAGGACCTCGTCCCCCAACCGTCACGGCACGAGGTCACGCTGACCTTCATCTGTCATCGTGAGCTCGTAGGCGAAGCATCTCGTGCCTCGCCTCGAGCCCGTCCCGAGAAGAGGCACTGACAAAGCGTTATGTGGAGGCAGCCGCTCCTACAGGCTGTCGCTGCAGCACCTGCAGGACCTCAGCAGCCACTTCGTAGCGCCCGAAGGAGGGCATCAGGTAGACCCCCTGCACGTGCGGCCGCAATGCCGTCAGCAGCTCTTGCCCCATCAGCACGCCCTCGTGGCGTCCTTCTGGCCCGGCCAGCCGCATCCGCTCGCGCGCCTCGTCCGTCAGGGTGATACCCGGTACCTCGTTGTGCAGGAACTCCGCGTGGCGACTGCTCTGCAGCGGCAGGATCCCCGCCATAACAGGCACCGGCAGACGGTCCACCCCGTATACCTCCAGGAAGCGCCACCACGTCTCGGGATCGAAGATCGGCTGCGTCATCACCACCTGAGCCCCGGCCTCGATCTTGGCGCGCACGCGCTCCGCCTCCAGCGCCAGGTCCTGGCGCGTGGGGTCTACGGCGCAGGCCACGGCAAACCCGGCCGGCCGGCCGATGGACGCCCCGGCTGAGTCCTGCCCGGCGTTTAACCGCCCCAGCACGCGGATAAGGCCAACGGAGTCCACATCATAGACCGCGGAGGACTCCGGGTAGTCGCCCAGGCTGGGCGGGTCACCCGTGAGCGCCAGGATGTTGCGCACGCCGACGGCATGCGCGCCGAGCAACTCGGACTGCAGGCCCATCAGGGAGCGGTCACGCGTGGTCAGGTGCAGGATCGTTTCCACCCCGACCTGGTGCTGAATGAGGTAGCAAAGCGTGAGCGCGCTCATGCGCACCCGCGCCATCGGGGAATCAGCCACGTTGATCAGGTCAACCCCGGCAGCCTGGAGCAGCCGCGCGCCGTCCAGCGCCTTGGCCGGGTTGAGGCCCTTGGGGGGATCGATCTCGACACTGACCGCGAACTCACCACGCGCCAGCTTCTCCTGGAGCCTGGTGGGGCCCTCGGGCGCGACGAGATCGCGCTCTAGCTCGGTAGTCTTCCGGCGAGCCTTTTCCCGGCGGGAGATGGACCCATTGGTGGCACAGGGCAAATCGTGACTGATGCTCCAGGCATCCAGCGCCTCACGCATGGCAGCCGTGTGCGCCGGGGTGGTGCCGCAGCAGCCACCGACGATACGCACGCCAGCCTCGACAGCGCGGCGCGCGAACTCGGCGAAGTACTCGGCTGATGAGGGGTAGATGACGCGGCCCGCGACGTGCGCGGGCCAGCCGGCGTTCGGCATGCAGGAAACCGGGAGGGTGGTGCAGTTCTCCCCCTGCAGGTGGTGCACCATGCTCTCCACAACGGGCAACAGGCGCTGCGGCCCGACGGAGCAATTGGCCCCAACCACAGCCACGCCCAGCTCGCGCAGACGCTCCACCACCTGTTCCGGCGTGCTGCCGCCGATAGTCTGTCCATCTTCGGCGAAGGTCATGGAGGCGATAATTGGAAGATCACTGGCATCCTGCGCGGCATGGATCGCCTCTTCCATCTCGTTGAGATTGCCGATCGTCTCGATCAGGAAGAGATCTACGCCCCCTTCGAGGAGGGCGTCCACCTGCTCCCGGAAGACCCGGCGCGCCACCGCTGGCTCCAGCGTGCCGAACGGGGCCATGGTGCGCCCCAGCGGCCCCATTGATCCGGCGATGAGCGCTGAGCGGCCGGAAATCTCGCGGGCTTCCCGCGCCAGGCGCACCGCCTTGCGGTTCACCTCCCGCACGCGGTCGGCATAGCCGAACGGCTCCAGCTTGAGCCGGTTCGCGCCGAACGTGTTTGATTCGATGATGTCGGCGCCGGCTTCGAGGTAGGCGCGGTGCACCCCCAGCACCAGGTCTGGCTGCGTCAGTGTCAGGAGATCGAACGGTTCGTCGAGCGAGGCCCCCGCCGCGTAGAGCATGGTGCCCATGGCGCCATCGACCAGGAGTGGGCCATCGGCAAGGCGGTCAAGAAGCGGGTGGGACACGGGAGCCTCCAGGGATGATGCATGTTCCTTCTCGCTCAACTTTAGCTGAGGCTGTCCACCCGGACCGTGCTCGTCAAACGCGGGAGCACCGCGCAGGCTGGGCCCACACGGTGCTCAATGGAGAGAGGAAAGGGAGTTGAGGAGCGACACCATCCTGGCGTCGCCGCATTGCGCTACGCACCAGCCTCCGGTGTCGCTGGGGCTTCGGGCGCCGTGGGCGCGGCAGGAGCGTCTGGGGCCATGGGAAGATCACCACCCTTGTCACCCCAGCGGCCCTCGCCCACGCGCTCACGAATGCGCACGCGGCCACGGCCCGATCCCATGCCGCCGCCATGCCCCACGCCATGGCCGTGCCCATGACCGCCGTGCATGCCGCCCGGCATCATGCCCATGCCCATGCCCATGAAACCAGGCACAATCGGCACGTCGGTCGTGGCCACAATGACCTTCAGCGCTTCGGCCTTGCCCCTGGTGAGCCCATCGTCGGAGACCTCGGCGTCGATGAGGGACATGATGGCCGTGCGAATAGCCGCGTCCACGTCGTCAGCGGTAGTGCCCCCGAGTTCCGTAGCCAGGGCTTCCGTGAAGTCGGCGTACATCTCCGTCCGCATGTCCTCCCAGTTACTTGGCTCCATCATGCCTTCTGGCTCTGGCTCGTCACGGGTGTCGTCATCAGTATCCTGGGCAGCGGCGGGCGAGGAGAAATGCAGCAGGCTGGCGCCAATGCCGGCGGCTCCGAGCGAGGTGAGGAACGACTTGCGCGAGACGGATGTGCTCATACCCAACTCCTGCTGATTCTGACCTGCCGCGGCCAGCACTGACCGCGTGCCACCACTATGCGCCCGCGGGCTTGCGGTTTGCTGGGAGCAGGCTGGGGATTGCCGGGGATTTCTGTGAAGATATGGCAGGTAGCCCGGCTGGTGCTCTTTCTGAGTGCCTGGTCCCGCACCTTCGGGCACGAGCATGAGCGCAGCCAAGCCATCTGTGCATGACGAGCGCTTTCTGCATACAGCGGTGCGCAGAAGAAACGGACCTCCAGGCGCGTGCCGCCCGCTCACCATGTCTCGAGCGCCGCCGAGAGATCTCCTCGCCGTCATTGGAGAATGAGGTCGCTCCACACGGTCGAGACATGACGGTTTGGCGGTGACGGGCCAACGTCATGGCAGTGCGCTGTAAATTGCACAAGAGCACACCGGGGTCTGGTTACGACGCGTATTTGCGGCTGGCGAGCGCGACCGCCACAATGATGATCCCGCCACGGATGATGATTTGCTGGCTCGTCTCCAGCCCCATCAGGATAAGGCCATTATTGACGACGCCGATAAGCAAGGCGCCAAGCACCGAGCCGACGACGGAGCCGCTCCCCCCAAAAAGACTCGTCCCACCCAGGACGACCGCCGCGATGACAGACAGCTCGTCACCTTCACCCCATTGAAAGCGCCCGGATTGCAGGCGGCCCGCGTAGAGCATGCCCGCCAGCGCTGCCACCACCCCGGAGACGGTGAGCACGAGAAAGCCGATACGTGAGGTATCGACGCCGCTGAAGCGGGCAGCACGCTCATTGCCACCCGTGGCCAACACCTGCCGCCCATAGGCTGTCTTGCGGAGGACCACCGCGCCAATGATGGTGATGATGATGATCCAGACCAGCAGCGAAGGTATGGGGCCGATGGAGCCCGAACCGAACACCGCGTTGTAGCGCTGATCGAGGATGGGGACTGGGGCCGTGTCCGTGATCCACATCGCTGCACCCCGCGCCACTCCCATCATGCCCAGGGTTACCAGAAACGAAGGAATCACTAGCCGCGTCACGAGAAGCCCATTGAACGCGCCCACGATGAGACCGGTCAGCAACCCGACGATGATGCCAGCCACCGGACCGAAGCGGGCGATGGTGAGCGCCGCGGTCACCGAGGCCAGACCAGCGATGGCGCCCACAGAGAGGTCGATCTGCCCCGCTGCGATCACGAACGTCATCGCGACGGCCATGGTGGCAATGATCGCGGTCTGCCTCGCGATGTTCAGCAGGTTGTTGGTGCTTGTGAAGCCGGCGTCCCGCAAGGTCACCGCGAAGAAGAGGAAGAGCGCGACGAACCCGATATAGACCAGATACTGGCGCCAGGCGATCTGCCGGCGACGAGGTAAATCAAGCGCTCTGGACTGCATGATGAAGCTCCTCCTCCGTTGCGATTTCCCGCCGGTCAAGCACCCGGTGCAGTCTTCCCTCGCGCAAGATCAGGATGCGATCGCTGACTGCCAGCAACTCTGCAGGCTCCGAAGAGATGACGATGATGCCCTTGCCCTGGTCGGCGAGCCGTCGGATGACCCCGAGAATCTCGGTCTTGGCGCCGATATCCACCCCAGCCGTCGGCTCGTCCATGATCAGGATCTCTGGTTCGGTCGCCAACCACTTGCCGATCACGATCTTCTGTTGGTTCCCCCCCGAGAGCAGCCGCACCGGGGTGTCGATCGAGTTGGTCTTGATCTGCAGGCTCTGCACAAACGAACCAGCGATGCTTCCTCCCTTGGCATCGTCAATGAGGCCCAGGCGACGCAATTTGGGCAGCAGTGGCAACGTAATGTTGTCCTTGACGGTGTGGTCCAGGACGAGACCCTGCGATCTACGGTCCTCGGGGACGAGCGCAATTCCGGCCTCGATGGCATCGTCCGGAACATGGATCGAGGCGCGCTCTCCTCGAATCAGGACTTCTCCTGCATCGATCTGATCGATCCCGAAGAGGGCCCGTGCCAACTCGGTGCGGCCGCTGCCCATCAGCCCGGCGATGCCCAGGATCTCACCTGAGTACAGATCGAACGAGATGTCGCGGACGCGCGCTCCCGCGGTGAGGCCCCGCGCGGAGAGCAATGGGGCACCATCGCGCGTGACGTGCCGCTCCTGCCAGGCGAACGCGGATTCCATCGTTTTGCCAACAATGTCGTCGATGACGTCCTCCATCGTCACCTGCGAGGTCGATTCCGTGCTCACACGCCGGCCATCGCGGAGCACGGTGATGCGGTCGGTGATCCGGAAGATCTCCTCCATGCGATGGGAGATGTAAATGATCGAGATGCCACGCGCTTGCAGCTTGGCGATCAGGCGAAAGAGGGATTGCGTTTCGGTTTCCGTGAGTGTCGATGTCGGCTCATCCATGATCAGGATTCGCGCATCCTGGGCGAGCGCCTTGGCAATCTCCGTGAGCTGCCAGTAGCCGGTACTCAGTTCACCGACCCTGGCGCGAGGATCGATCACCTCACCCATTTCGGAAAAGAGTGCCCGCGTTTGCTCTTCACTGGCTCGGTCATCAATGAACCTGCCGCGGCGCGGCTCTCGGGTGAGGAAGACGTTTTCCGCCACAGAAAGCGTTGGGATCAGGCTGAACTCCTGGAAGATCATGCCGATCCCGAGCGCGCGGGCATCCTGTGGCGTGCGAATCTGGACGGGCTGGCCGTCGACCCTGATCTCTCCCGCGTCGGGTGTATAGACGCCCTCCAGGATCTTCATCAGGGTTGATTTACCTGCGCCATTCCCCCCGACGAGCGCGTGAATCTCCCCCCGGCGCAGGTCGAAATCGACCTCGTTCAGGACGCGCACGCCCGCGAAGCTTTTCGAGATCCCGGTCATCTCGACCGCGAGATCGCTCATGCCACTCCGCCTTCTGATGTGCGCCCTCTCCCAACCACTGGGAGAGGGCGCAACCATGGTGGGTTACTGCACCGCGTCCTGGAGCGCCTGCGGCGGATCCTGGCGATAAACCTCTTGCCAGGCTTCGAGCACGTTTTCGTTGGTTACCGGCAAGGCGGGCAACGCGACGTACGGCGGAGCCTCCTTGTCCAGGAGCCCGTATCCAGCCAACATGGCTTCAGTCACCCCCTGATCGAAGGGACGCTGCGCCCCAAGGCCCTTGATGATCCCATCTTGCGCGATCGACACGGCCACGTTGAGGCCCAGGTCGATGGTCGTCACGATGACATCCGCCTCGCGCCCGGCGGAGCGGACTGCGTTGACGACCCCTTCCGCCGGAACGTCCCAGACAGCCCAGATCCCGTTGAGATCGGCGTGCTTGGTCAGCATCGCGGAGGCCGCCTTTTCGGCATCGCCGGCGAAGTCAGGACCGGCGATGCCCTGCTCCTCCACGATCTCGATATCGGGAAAGTTCTCTGCGATAGTCGCTTTGAAGGCGTCGTAGCGTTGCCGCGTGACAAAGAAGTCGGCTCCGTGGAAGACGAGGCCGATCTTGCCCGTTCCCCCTAGCCGCTCCGCCATGATGTTGGCCGACGCCACACCGTTGCCATAGTTGTCCGCGGAAACCACACTGACGTAGTCAGCTCCCTGGGCGAGACCTTGCGGCACGTTGTCCATGAAGACGAGCTTCACGCCCTGATCGGCAGCCTGCTTGTAGGCGGCAGCCGTTGCCACCGGATCAGTCGGGATCGAAACGATGATGCTCGGGTTCCTCGCCAAGGTGGTCTCGATATCGGAGACCTGGGTCGCGGGATCGAATCCCGCGTCCGTTTCGGCGATAACTTCGATTCCCATCTTGCCGAATTGATCCTTGAGGCCGTTGATCTGGGCTACCGACCAGTCGTTGCCACCGTAGTGCATGACGATCGCTGCCGTCGCGCCCATACCCTTGATTTGCTCGAGTTCCGCGTCGGTCAGCGAAATCTCGGATGCTGGCGTCGGGGCCTCGCCATTAGGCCCGGTACTGAAGACTTGATCCTGGTCAGCCACCGGTGTGGCAGTCGCTTGCTGTCCCAGAGCGGTGCGTGGCGCAACCGCCGCCGTACCCGCCAGGGCGAGCAACGCCGAGAACTGACGTCGTGTAATGAACGTAGCCATGCTGTCTCCCAAGCCGCACCTTCGCGGCATGCGCCTCAGATACGTGGTTGTTCGCCGTCCTGCAATTGATTGGTTCTGCACACCCTCCTCGGTTCACCCTACGTGCGCTCAGGCGGACACGATTGCCGTACGTCAGGCAGCACCTCGATGCATCAAGATCTCCTCGGCTACGCGCCAGGCATTGGCCATGATCGTGAGCGTCGGATTGACGCCGGTTGACGTCGGGAACGGCCCTCCGTCGATGCCATAGAGATTCGGCACCTCATGGGCACGGCACGATTTGTCGAGCACTGAGGTCTCCGGATCGTCGCCCATACGCAGTGTCCCGTGCTGATGAGAGCAGTTGCCGGTAACTCGCGTGATGTAGACTCGCCAGACCTCGGTTGCCCCTGCGGCTTCCAGGATCTCCGCATTGCGGTCAATGATCCAGCGGCCCTGTGCCAGGTCATTGGGGTGCGGACGATGGGTAATCCGGGCGACCGGCAATCCCCAGGCATCGGTGACCGTGTCATCCAGTTCGACGCGGTTGGTCTCCTGCGGGAGATCATGCAAGACCAGGCCCACGGCCATGGTGTGGTTGAAGTACTTGCGGTCCGCGTCCTTGGCCGCCTGACCCCAGACAGGGCCATCCGGCAAGGAAAAGCTGATGGGCAGGGGAATACCGACACCCGCGGAAGCCACGTGGCACCCCCCGACAAAGCCGTGCTCCTCGCCATGTTCCATGAACTCGAAGGTGCTGGCGCCGACGTAGCCGCCACCAGCCCATCCATACACCGGATCGTCAAAGGCGCCAATGGCCGCGCTGTACTCATGGAACGTCGCGTTCCGCCCAACCTGATCGTTGCCGTTGGCGAGCCCGGTCGGGAAGCGGCCAGAGCGAGAGAGCAGCAGCAATCGCGCTGACTCGACCGCCCCACAGGCGAGCATGAAGAGGGATGCCTCCTGCTCCACGAAGTCGCCATCAGCATCCTGGTAGACCACGCTCCGGGCCTTGCCGGACTCGTCTACCGTGATCTCGTGGACATAGGCGTTGGGCCGCAAGTCGAGCTTGCCGGTCCTCAGCGCATCAGGGATGAACGTCGTGATCATGTTCGAGCGCGTGCCGGTTGGGTCGCCGTGTTGCTGCGCGAACGCGCTCTGCACGGTCGTCGGACGCCCGTTGTAGGGCCGCGAGAGCGCCGCAGCCGGCGTGGGGAACGCGTTGTAGCCGAGCTTCGCGCACCCTTCGTAGAACTTCTGGTTGTACCGGGTGGGTGGAAGCGGCGGGCACGGATAGCCTCGCCGGCGCGGTGCCTCGTAGGCGTTCGCGCCGGCCTGGCCCGAGACACCGAAGGCCCACTCGACCTTGTCGTAGTACGGCTCGAGCTCCTGGTAGGTGATCGGCCAGTCGGCGAGATTGGCCCCTTCCACGTCGCCGTAGATCGTCCTGGGGCGGAACTCGTTCTCCGTCATACGGAGGACCCAGCCGGTCCAGTGCGCGGTTCCCCCTCCGACCATCTGTGGCACCGGGCAGAAGAGCTCTATGCGTGCCTCCTCCTCAGCGGACTCCCGGAAGGTGCGCGGGTTGAGCAGGGGATCGGGCCAGAGATTGAACCGGTGAACATTGGCCAACTCATCACTACTGAAGCTCTCCGGCTTGCGCCAGGGACCGCGCTCCAGGAGGACGACGCGCAGTCCGCTTTCGGTGAGCACCTTGGCCGCAGTTGCCCCGGAGGCTCCGGCGCCGATGATGCAGACATCGACAGGCTCAGGCTTCCGCTTCGCCCGCACTTGCGGCCTCCTCTCCAACGTCAACCGCTCCCGGCGCGAAGAAGGGAAGCGTTGAGTAGCTGCCTGCATGGGCTTCAGCCAACGACGCCGGCCCCGGGAAGTCGATGGCACGCCATCCGGCATGGTCCCGGTTTCCACCGTAAATGGGATCGGAATAAAAGCCCTGACGAGTGTGCAGCACGAGGAGCGAGAAAAACGGCAGGTCGGCCTCCGCCACCGTTTGCTGCAAGCCGGGCTCCGAGTAGGCGACGGCGGCTTCCGCGGCGTGGGCTGCCTCTTGCCTTATCGAAGGCCGTTCCAGTTCGGCCAGGACGCGATCCTGGTCGCCGGGCGTGAGCCTCACGAAGGGCGCTTCACAGAGGGAGTGGCTGAGGCGGTCGAGCTCGGCAATCCCCGCGACGTACTTCTCGCGGAGAGCCGCGATGCGCTCGGCCCAGGCGGCAGCCTGTTTGCCTTCGAGTACCTCGAAACCGCTGCCGTCGGGCCGGGCGAAGATGAATGAAATCCCCGAGAGATAGCGATCAAGGAAATCAATCGTGCCAGCCTCTGCCGCTCCAGGAGCATCATCGCTGGGAATGATGCGCGCCATGGCGGCAGCAACCGTTGCACGCTGGTGCGCATCGAAGAAGGAGGGATTTGCAGATGAAACGGGCGTTTGCATCGTGCCGTTACTCACCCTGGCCGCTGATCAGCGGCTTCATGTACTCGTACGCCTCGCGCGCAAATTTGTCGGGCTGGGCATTGCGGTAGTTGAACCCGATCTCCATTGCGAGGAAGCCGTCGTAGCCGATGTCTTTGAGCGCCTCCACGAGACCGATGAAATCTCCGCGGCCCTGGCCGGGGGCAAGCCGGTCGGTGTCGGAGACATGGACGTATCGCAAGTCCTGGCCCATGCGGTAGACGTAGTCGCTGGGGACCTCGTTGCGGTACATGACATGGATCGTGTCGAACATCAGTTTGACGTTTGGCGCATCGACGGCCCGCATCATCGCGATGCCATCGTCGGCGCTTTCGAGGAGGTTGCCATCGGCGGCGTTCTGTTCGATCACCAGGGTCACACCGAGGTCGGCCGCGGTGCGTCCGATCTCGGCACACGCATCCTGGCTCCAGGCGAAGGCTTGCTGCCACTCCGTACCGTAGATCACCCATCCGGCGACATAGAGCAGAGTGTCTCCACCGAGGTCAGCGCAAAGCTGGGCGACCTCTTTGTACTGCTCGATGGCGGCGCGGCGCTCCTCCGGGTGTGGCGAAGCCACGTTGTAGCCGGGACCGCCGCCGGGCGCCGGCAACATTGCCGACACGACGATGTTGTTGGCTTCAAGAACGCCCTTGATCTCGCGTCTGCGCTCGGGGCTGAGATACGCCGGAAACGCGTGCGGCGCCGCTGCGCCAATCTCGATGCCGTCATAACCAATGCGCGCGATCCGCTTGATCGCTTCCTCAAGCGGATAGGAAGGGACCCAGATGGGAAAGCTCGAATAGACCCAGGTGTTGAACGCCAGTTTCATCGGTGCATCCACCCTCACTTCCGGCTTGCCACGCATCCTGACGGCGTATTGTCGCCAGAGACAGCACTTTCCAGCGATGGTAGTACAGTCAGGACACGCCACTGTGACGCCGTGTTGCATGCTGCGTCACACGGTCTGAGGGTGTTTGAAAAACAAAAAGCCCCTCGTCCTGCGCAAGTGCTCAGGACGAGGGTTGCGAGGCTGTGGTTCTGTTCAAGAGCCTCTACCGGCTATCGGCCTCCCACTCCCGGTACCGCTCTTCGATCTCTGCCATTGGCGGGATCGCGTCTGGTCCGATACCACGCAGGCTGAGCGCGGCAACCAGGTTCGCGAAGCGCCCCGCCGCAACGGGCGAAACCCGGCGGTCAGCGGCGCGCAGGAAGAAGGCAGCGGCGAAGACATCCCCCGCTCCGGTGAGGTCAACGGTTTTCACGGGGTAGCCAGGCAAGTCCGCCTTGTTCCCACCGTAGGTAATCTGGCAACCGTTCGGCCCGAGCGTGACCACGCCGATCCGCTGCCGGCCCACGGAGACCACGGCTGCCCGCGCCTGCGCGATCTCTTCGTCCGACACCACGACCGCGTCAGTACGCGCCAGGAGATCTGGTGGCAGGCGAAGCTGAACATGGCGCACGCGTCCACCGCGTTCCATTGGCCACTCCCGCATCCAGCCCTGTGGGGTCATGCCCAGGAATTCCGGCGAGAGCGACAGCGCCTGATGCGTGTCGATCTCGCGCGCCACCGGCCCGAGGTGGATGATGCGGGCATTCGCCCAGTGCGGAGGCAGCCCGCGAAGGTCGATCTGACCCGCCCAGCGCCGAACGTGCTGCGTGCGGCGCGTGCCCTGGTACTCATTCACGAAGAAGGTCGGTGAGTCCGCCTCCTGCGTGATGATCGTCACCTGATCGGCGTATGGCTCCAGCGAGGGCACGGCGATGCCATCGATCGTCTCGCCGTAACGGCCGCGCGTCAGGATGCCCACGCGCGCACCAAGGCGCGCGGCGGTCAGGCCCGAGTAGAGCGCAGTGCCACCCAGCACGCCGGTGCCATCCGGCTGAATATCGCAGACGATCTGGCCGATGACCAGGTAATCGGGCGCGCGCATAGTCTGCATGCCACTGAGCGACCGGCTCTCACTGAGCGGCTGCCGCTTGCGGCCCCGCTTGTCGCCGCCGCGCGTAATGCGTGGTGGCAGTGAGGGATCGCGTGGTTTGGCAGGTTTGCGTGGCGTCGGGCGTTCGCCGTTCGGGTCCTGGGGGTCAGGCACGCGGGTGCACGGTCACGCGGCGCAGGTTTCCCTCGCCAGTGCTCTCGGTCGCCACCTCCGGGTTGCCGCGCAGGGTCAGGTGCACAATGCGCCGTTCATTCGGCGGCATCGGCTCCAGCACGATCGGCCGGCGGGAGCGCGCCACCTGGCGGCCAATCCGCTCGGCCAGGCCAACCAGCGATTCCTCGCGGCGGGTGCGGTATCCCTCGACGTCGATCACCACGCGTGTCCAGCTCTCCAGACGGCGGTTAGCAATGAGGTTGACCAGGTATTGCAACTGCGAAAGGTGATCCCCACGCCGTCCAATGAGCATGCCCAGGTCCTGCCCCAGGACGTCAATGAAGATGGTGGGAGGATCCTCGTCATCCAGCGCCATGGTGGAAGGGTTGTCCACCGCCATCACGTCTGCCTGCACGCCCATGTGCTCCAGGAGCTCGCGCACGATCTCCTTGGCGACCACCTCTTCCGCCTCGTCAGCGCGGTCCGCATCTCGCGTGCGCGGCGCGACAGCGCGGGCACGTTGCGCCGGAGCGCCGCGCGAGGAGGGTCGGTCACCGGGCACGCGGCGCGCACCGGGTTGCCGACGATCGCGACCTGGCCCCTGGCCTGGTCCCTGGGGCGCCCGCCCGGCGGAGCCACGGCCGCCACGTGGCGTCGGCTGTGAGGCCATGCCCTTGGCGGTGACGCGCACGAGCGCCTCATCACCCTCATCCGGCCCGGCGTCCGAGAGGATCTCGATATCGACCTGGGACTCGATGAGGTCCAGTTGTTCCAGCGCCAGCCGCACCGCTTCTTCGACGGAATACGCCTGGATCTCGACGCTGGTCATCCTTCGCTGATCCATTGCTGCAACCCCGCGCGGAGAACAGCCGCCACTCATCCTTGCCGGTCGCCCGGTGCGCCGCGCTGGAGAGGGGCGTTGCCTCGTTGTTACCCGCCATTGCCGTCTGCTGGCTTCACTTTCCGCTGCACAATTACCGCGCCGGAGGGTACCCCACCGGAGCCATTCTCGCTGTGAGCAGCGCCATTAGCACGCGCCGGGTTTGCCTTGACGTTGCCGCCCTGCTTGCCTTTACGCTTGCCCTTCGCGCCGCCCGTGTTCACAGCAGGAACCACCTCAGCCTCGACCACCTGCGCGGTATTCGCCGCTGCCGGCGCCGTCCCGGCTTTCTCCATGGCCTGCTTCTGGGCCTCGGCCATCTTGCGCTGCATCCAGCCCATGGGGCCGGGAGCATAGACCGGCTCCACGTTGCTCATCACGACCACGTCATCGAGGTTGCGGGGTGGGCGATAGCCCAGACGCTTGTGCTCCGGCAGCTCAGGCAGAAAGGGCGCCCACTTGTGGAAGCTGCCCCAGCCGGTAATGAACCACTGCTGTACCACGCTGTAGACGCTCTGCGTCGCCCAGTAGAGCACCGGGCCAGCGGCGAAGGTCCACCCGAAGAAGACGACCGTGAGGGGCATGATGTTCATGACGGAGTTCATCATGGCCTGCTGCGGGTCCGTGGACTTCCCCTGGTCCTTCGGGCGCATCATCTGCGTCTGCACGAACTGGAACAGGCCAGCGGCAATCGGCAGGATCTTCAGGGGGTCCGGCACATTCAGGCTAGGCAGCCACCAGAAGCTCTGGTCCCAGTAGCCGGTGCCGGTGCTCGAGAGCGTCATGATGGAGTTGTACAGGCCCAGGAAAATGGGAATCTGGATCAGCATCGGCAGACACCCGGCCATGGGGTTGACCTGGTACTGCTGGTAGAGCGCCATCGTCTCCTGGGAGATGCGCTGGCGGTCGCTGCCGTGCTTCTTCTGCAACTCCTTGATTTTCGGCTGCAGATCCTGCATCGCCTTCGAGGAGCGGATCGATTTCACCGTCAGCGGGAGCAGGATCGTCTTGATGATGATCGTAAAGGCGATGATGGCCAGGCCGGCACTGTGGAAAATGCTGGCCAGGCCATCCAGGGCCAGCACCAGCAGGTGCACGTACTGGTCCCAGATCGGAATGCTGATACCAGGCAGCGCCATGAGCGCGGGGAAAGCGGAAAAATCCATCGTCTGGTTCGTTTCTCCTTATGCCTGCTGCTACTGACTGGAGCATCGGGCGTGCGATCGGGCAACGCGCGGCACAACGTAGACGTTACGGAACAGGGTCATATCCGCTGCCGCCAAAGGGATTGCAGCGCATAACACGCCAGACTGCGAGGCGGCCACCGGCAAGGATACCGTACCGCGCGATTGCCTCGTACCCATATTCCGAGCAGGTTGGGGTAAAGCGGCAGGCTGGCGGCAATGCCGGCGAGATCACTCGCCGGTACAGGCCTATGAGCCAGAGCGCCAGCCACGCCAACGGGGAGGGCGCGCTGGCAGGCCGCCAGGGTGGAAACCCATGTTCGTCAGAGTGAGAGTGCGCGACGGCACTGCCTCGCGGCGCATCTTCGCTGTCCGCCGCTTCGTGACCGCGCTGGATGGCGCTCATGAGCTTGAAGCCTCGGGTGCAGCGTCATCGGTGGGCAACAGGCCAGCTCGCCGGAAGATCACCGTGAGCAGATCGTGCGCGACGGCGGTGGAGGGAAGCTCCTCGACCGTCCCCCGCAGGATGATGACGCAATCGAACCCAGACGCAAGGCGTGGGTGCAGCCCGCGCAGTGCCTCGCGCGTCACCCGCTTCAGGCGGTTGCGCTGCACCGCGCCGCCAACCTTCTTGCCGGCCACCACCGTGTAGCGGTTGGCGTCTGGCGTGGCGGGGTTGCGCAGGTAGCGCATGACGTAAGGGCCATGCGACACAGAGCGCCCGCGAGAGCGGGCAACGCGGACATCACGTTCGCGGCGCAGCCGGAGGTCACGTTCCAAGATGGGGACTCCGCTGACAGCAAACAGCCAATCCCGCCAGGGGCAGGGATTGGCTGTGGCTCGCGAGACCGTGAGGTCTACTTGTTCTGCGTGAACTTGCCCTCTTCGGCCACGGTCAGCGCGTGCCGGCCCTTGAGGCGGCGGCGCGCAAGTACCTCGCGGCCACCACGGGTCGCCATGCGGGCCCGAAAGCCAAACTTGCGGATGCGCTTGATCCGCTTGGGCTGATACGTTCGCTTGGTAGACATGACTGGTTACCCTTTCCAGGCAAATATTTCTCAGGAGGCGCGAGACGGGCCTGGCTCCGATTGGAGTAATGTGGCCAGTCATGGTGCGCGGATCGCTCATGCACGCCTAACGCGTGCACACACAAAAGCGTTCCGGCGCAACGGCCAACCTAACAGACCGCCCGGCGGAACCGAGCAAGTATAGGGGTAAGGGGAGCACAGGGTCAATTGGTGCGAGTTGGGAGTGTCGATCAAGTCCTGCCAAGACTTGCGAATTGCCGTCCAATTGCTGCATGTTCAGCTAATGTTCCGCAAAGCCTCATCTGTTATTCAGCTTGAGCGTCCATGATATGGGTGCCGAATCTGTTTCGTGCGGAACGACGCCCCGTCATAGCGACGTGCCATAATCGCGGCCACGCCCGCCCGTGGCGTCGCCACGTGTCCCGAGGAGGACTGACCATGCAGACGCGATGTACGACATGCCCCCGTCCCACACGGCGTGGGCTCCTTGCCGGTACCCTGGCGGCCAGCGCTGGCCTGCTCCTGCCGCGCGGTATCTTCGCCCAGGACGCGACCCCGATGCCCGCCGGCGACGGGTTCAAGACCCAGACCCGCGATGAGTTCCTGCGGGAAATCGTGGAGGAGATGGGCTACACCGAGGCCGCAACCCCGGGTGGTACCTTCATCGACTCCAACGTCAACGACATCCAGACGCTGCACCCATTGATTGCGGATGACGGTGATTCGCTTGCTGCCGTGGGCATGGTCTACGAGCAGTTGGTGGGCGGCGATATCCGCACCGGCGGCCCGGGCCCCACCGGCCTGGCGGATTATTGGGAAGTGGCTGACGACCAGCGCACCTACACCTTCCACCTGAACCAGAACGCCAAGTGGCACGATGGCGTCGATGTCACCGCCGACGACGTGCAGTTCTCCTTCGATGCCCTGGCCAACCCGGACCTCAGCTCTTCCTATATGCAGAGCTTCCTGGACTCCACCGAATCCTGGCGGGTCGTCGACGAGCACACGTTCGAAGTCGTGGCCAAAGAGCCAATCTTCACCTTCCTCTACGACCTGGTCACCTGGATTCTCCCGAAGCACATCTGGGAGTCTGTGCCAGTCAAGGACTGGCGCACGGACGGCGGCGCCACTGGGCAGGACCCCACACGCGTCATCGGCTCCGGTTCCTGGAAGTTCGGGGAGTGGCGCCAGGGCGAGAGCATCACCTTCAACCGTAACGACGAGTACTACGGCAAGGTGCCGTACCTGGAGAGCTACGTCATCCGCATCTGGCCGGATCAGACGTCGGTCATCAATGGCCTGCTGAACAACGAGATGGACGCTGCTGGCCTGGAACCAGCGGACGTGGAGACGGTCAAGAATACGCCGGGCCTGGTGGTGGCGAACTACCCCACCCGCAGCTTCAGCTTCTACATGACCAACCTCGACCCGGAGAAGACCCCCCTCTTCCAGGATGTCGAGGTACGCCAGGCGCTGCTGCACGCGCTGGACCGCGATTCCATCGTGCGCGACATCCTGCTCGACAACGCGCTGGTTGCAAACGGCACACAGCCCGTCATTTCCTACGCCTACGCGCCCGACCGCATGGATGTGACCTACGGCTATGATGTCGAGCGCGCAAAGGAACTGCTGGCGCAAGCCGGTTGGGCTGATAGCAACGGCGATGGCATCATCGAGAAAGACGGGATTCCGCTTTCCTTCGAGATCATCTACCAGTCGGGCTCGCCGACCGTGGACCAGATCATCGCCTACTACCAGGACGCCTGGAGGGCCATTGGGGTAGAAGCTCGGCCACGCGCCATGGAGTTCTCCGCGCTGGTCGAGGTCATCACCGGCGACCACAACTTCGAGGTTGCCCTGCTCGGCTTCTCCTGGGACGCGACCTTCATCCAGGACGCCATGTTCAGCTGCGAAAGCTACGAGGGCGGCTTCAACATGGTCAGGTACTGCAATGAGGAAGTGGACGCCCTCAACGCCAGGGCCAAGCGCACTTTCGCGCTTGAGGAGCGTAGGGAGCTGGTCATCCAGGCCACGAACCTGGTCAACAACGACCTGCCGGTGGCGGTGACGCACTTCAGCCGCGCCAACATCGGCTACAGCGATCGCCTGCAGAACTTCAAGCCAAGTGCCTGGGGCGTGTCCATGGATTACGTCTGGATCCAGGAGTAACACGTTCTCCTGAGCCGTGCTTCAATAGCCCCGACGTTGAGTGTCCAAATGCGGCGCTCAGCGCCGGGGCTCATTTTGCTGGGTCACCCACAGCATGCGTCACATCGGAGGCTGAGCATGGATCTGCTCAAGGAGTTTTTTGGCGTTGGCGCAGAGGCCGACGACGCGCAAAAGCAGGCGGCCCCCGCCGGTGAAACGGCGCAGCTCTCCGGCGAGGAGCGCCAGCAGGCGCGCGAAGCGAAGCGCGAGAGCAAGCGCGCGAATCGCCAGGCCCGCAAGGTAGACCCCGCGACCGAGGCGAAGCGGACCAACTTCGCCGATCGCTACAAAACGGGCCACCCCTCAGAGGGCTTTGAGGCCGAAGAAGCGGTTGAGCACCTGGAGCAACTGCAGGGGCAATTGACCCCGGCCGAGTTTCGCAAGGCCATGGAAGAGACGCTGAACAATCTGCCCGCAGACCAGCGCGATGAGTTCGCCGCGCTGATGCGCAAGCACCAGGCCGAGGACGCGGCCAGGACGGCGCAGGATCCGTTTGGCTGCCTGCTCGGTGGGCTCATTGGCAGTCCTGGCGCCACCAATGCTCCGAACCTGGGCGACGTGCTGAACGATCTACGACAAGGCGGGCTGAACGCCCCGGCGCCGGCTCCTGGCCAGCAACTCACGGATCAGGACTTCCTGCAGCTCATCAACAGCCCTCTCGGCAAGGCGGTGTTGGGCGGTCTTGCCACGAACGGCATTCAGCAGTTGCAGCAGGAGCAGACCGAGCGCAAGGCCCAGCGGGCCGAGAAGAACGCCCAGAGCACCTCCCAGAAGTAGCTAAGCAACCATCAGCGGCCGGGCCTTGCTCCTCGCCGCTGCAATGTCTATGACGACTGGAGGCAATCTCCCTGCGAGGCACCGCGACGGGGTAAGACGCTGCACCTGGCCTACCGCGGGTCTCGTGTTCCCTGCTGCACCCGACGAAAGGCCGATGCAAGGGCCTGAAATGAACCTCGTGGTGTGCGGCATGTGAGAGATCGAGCCAGATACACTTCCGGCTCGATCCCCATCGGCAGTGCGTCTCGTCTGGTGCAGCCAGCGGTCTTTAGCCTCCGGCGGCAGCGTCATAATGTTCCGGATTGCTCCATTGGCTCGCAGCCGAATTTCGCGCTAAGCGTTGTGGACAGGGCATCATGCGTGATTTGAACCGCCGCGAGGAACGGATTCTGCTCGTGGAGGATGAGGAGCCAATCCGGGACCTCGTGCAGACCGCGCTGCGCTTCACGGGGTTCACCGTCGAGTCCGCCGCCGGGGGCGCGGCGGGGCTGGCCCTGGCGCGTAATGCCGCCTGGGACTTGTTGATCCTGGACGTGAACCTGCCGGAGATCGACGGCTTTACGCTCTGCCGCAAGCTGCGTGAGGCTGGCGACCGCGTGCCGGTCATTTTCCTCACTGCACGTGATGACCCGGCGGACCTGCGCGCCGGGTTCACGGGCGGCGCGGATGACTATCTCACCAAGCCCTTCAGCCTGGAAGAACTGGTGCTGAGGGTGGACGCCGTCCTGCGACGTGGAGGGGGGAGGGCGGCGGAACGAGCGCGCATCACCGCCGGTGATATCGTGATCGATGACGACGCGCACCGCGTCTGGCGCGGAGGCCGCGAGATCGAACTCTCTCCGACAGAGTACCGGCTGCTACGCTATCTTATGGTGAATGCGGGCCGCGTGCTGACCCGGCCGCAGATCATCGAGCACGTCTGGGACTATGGCTACGCCATCGAACCGAGCGGCGTGGAAACGTACATCAGCTACCTGCGCCGGAAACTCGATGACCGCGACGCGCGGTTGATTTACACAGTGCGCGGAGTCGGATACTCCCTGCGGGAACCAGGTACTGATCCGGTGGCCAGCGGAGCCCAGTAATGCGCCTCAGTACCAGAATCGCCGCCGGTGCGGCCGTCATCATCGCCCTCACCATCCTCATTCTCGGCGTCACCATGGTTCGTGCCACCCGCACCACCCTCGTTGCCGAGATCGATGACCGGCTGCGCGATTCTCTGCACCGAGCGGAGGGACTCCACGGTCCCTGGGACGACGGCCCGGGCCGCCGTGGCGGGCGCGGAGACCGCTGGGACAACGACATCACCCCGGGAACCGGCGTTGGCGATATCGCCCCGCCCCCGCAGCTGGTCCCGCCGTCTGCTCCAGGCGCGAATGATGACTGGATTGCCAAACTGCCGAGCATTGGCGGGAGCAACGTCGCCGTCTTCGTCTTCAACCCGAACGGTGAGCAATTCGTCTCGCGGCCCTCTGGTTATGCGGACGCACCCGATTCCCCACCAGCGCTCCCGCAGATTCCCGGGCCGCAAGCCAGCGCCATGCAAGGGAAGATCGTCACACTCCCCTCCGTAGATGGCTCCATGCACTATCGCGTGCTGCTGCAATCTGGCCCGCGAGATGCCCCTTTCACCTTTGTGACGGCTGCCTCGCTGCGGCCCGTGTATAGTGCCGTCAACATGCTGGTGCGCACGCTGGCGCTGGCTGGGGCAGCGGCCCTGGCGGGAGCCTCGCTCCTCACCTGGGCGGTGATCCGCCACGACCTGAAGCCGGTCGACCGTATGGTGGAAACCGCCGCGGCCATTGCCGAGGGCGACCTCGGCCGCCGCGTGCCCGATGCGGACCCGGACACCGAGCTGGGCCGCCTGGGCGCAGCCCTGAACAATATGTTGACCCAGATCGAGGATGGCATTCGCCAGCGCGACGCCGCTGAGGCCCGCCTGCGCCGCTTCGTGGCGGACGCCGCGCACGAGCTACGCACGCCGCTCACCTCCTTGCGCGGTTACGCCGAGCTCTACCGCCAGGGCGCGCTCCCCACCCCCGACGCCGTGAGCACCGCCATGGGACGCATCGAATCCGAGGGCGCGCGCATGGCCCGCCTTGTCGATGACTTGCTGCTGCTGGCCCGGACCGACCAAGGACGTGCGCTGGAGAAGGAACCCGTGGACCTGGTGCGCCTGGCCCGCGAGGCCACTGGAGACTTTGCCGCCGCCGACCCCGAACGCGTGCTGGAGCGTGATCTCGATGGTTCGGCGATCGTGATCGGCGATCCCATTCGCCTCCGCCAGGTCATCGACAACCTGTTGACCAACGTGCGTATCCATACGCCAGCGGGCACCCCGGCCCGGGTGAGTGTGCGCCGCAACGGCGAGTGGGCAGAAGTCACGGTTGCGGACGCGGGTCCCGGCATACCACCAGAGGACCAGCCGCGCATCTTCGAGCGCTTCTGGCGGGGCGACCCCTCCCGCGGGCGCAGTGCAGGCGGTGGCTCGGGCCTTGGCCTGAGCATCGTCGACTCCCTGGTCCGCGCGCACGGCGGGGAAATCGCCGTCCAGAGCACCCCCGGTCAGGGATCCGCCTTTACCCTGCGTCTCCCCCTTGCGGCCATCGAGGCCGAAGCGCTCGCCGCATGAGAGGTCCTACGCTTGGAGCGCTGGCCTCCTCGGGCCTTCTGCCGGTTTTCACGTTCGTGATCGTCGAGATCGCAAACGGCACCGCACAGGACTGGAGCTAATTGCTGCACCATGACTGGTGTTATGTTCACGCACGGCGACGCTGTGCCTCCAGAAGGCGCTCCAGGTATCTCTCCAGTTGCCTGACGTCGCGCTCTTCCCAACCAGATGTGAGATCCGCAAAGGCGGCTTCCTGCCACTCGTGCGCGGCTCGCAACAGATCCTCACCAGCGGGCGTCAGTTGCAGCACACGCTGCCGGGCATCCTGCTGGGCAGCGGCTTTCCGCAGGTAGCCGCGCCGGACTGCCTGCGTGATGAAGCGGCTGGCCCCGGACTGGTCAATACCAAGTTCATTGGAGACCGCATTCACTGTCGCGCCATCAGTCTGGCTGAGCGAAGCCACGGCCTCCGTCACCATCACGTCCCGGGCGTGCTCCAGCTCAACGGTGTGACCGGCGCCGGTCCACCGCCTGGACCAGAAGCGCACCAACCGGAAGAGCGCCTGTCCCGGACCTGTACCGGCTGCATCGGCTTCACTCACCCTCAGTCGCCGCCAATTGCACGTAGGGTCGCGCAAAGGCCAGCGCCTGCTCCAGATCCGGAAAACGGAGCGCCGCTGAAACCCGGATGCCTGTCAGGCGGAACATGGTTGCCACGGTCAGAGGTTCCTCGCTCTCTGGCCAGGTCACTTCCTGCTCCACCACTACGATCCGCTCCCCGGCGGTGTGCCAGGAGACCGGCTGCAACCGGATACCGGAACGCATCACCCACTCCGCGAACTCGCCGGCCGTTATCGTCCCCGCCCCCTGCGGCCCCGAGACCACCACCGGGTCGGTGATGACGTCCCGCACTCCCTCCAGATCTGCGAGATTCACCGTGTCATGCCAGCGTTGAATCGGGTTGGGGTCCATGAACATGCTCTCCTGCCTGATATATATGCGATTTGCATGTAATTCTTGCATGATCGACGGACGATGACCAATCAATTCGTCGCGCTATAGCTTGCGAAGGGGTAGCACTTGGCACCTGTCCAAGCTATTGAAACGCACCACTCGCTCTTCGGCACCATTGACAAGCTGGGAGAAACGCTCCGGCGACTTCGCAGTCTCTTCGGCATTTCCTGCATCCCGGTGCCTGACGATGGCCCGGACGTATTGGCCTCGGTCGTCGAGCGGTTCGTCAGGTGACCAGGCTCTTTGAATCCCAGGACCACATGTTGGGGGCCAATCACCGCAAGAGCGCCTGGCTCATGCGCCTGCGAGGCCGAACCGCTCGACCTCGCAAGCGCACTCCCCGTACTGCTTCTGGTTTCCGGGGACGCCCTATGCCTCCACGAGTTCCGGCGAAGGGATCACTCCCAACTGTTGCAGCAGCCCGTTGATGTCGGGGAGCAACCATCGCTCAGCGATCTGTCCGTCGACGATCCGGTCGATGTTCACCGACACCAGCTCGATCGTCCGACCAGTCGCCGGGATGCCCATGAACTCACCGCGCTGCGTGCCACGACCGACGACTCGTGCCACGACCCGGTCTTCGTCGCCGACAAGCTCCTCGACCGTCTCTTTCCAGTCCGGGAACGCAGCGCGAATCCCGGCGACCATCCCTTTGTGTCCCTCGCGATCCATGGGGCCGGGGAATCCCACTACGGTGAGGGCATAGTCCGGGGTGACGAGTTCATCGACCAGGTCAAGCATTCCCTGGTTCAGGACGCCCTCGAAAAAGCGGCGCACCAATGCCTTGTTCTGTTCCACGTCCATGAGTTGTTCCTCCATTGTTAGCGATCCTTGTGTTCACCGGCGTAGTGCCGTCTTGAAACTGAAAAAAGGCGCACGCAGCCCATGCCAGACCGACGGACTGGCGCATTCCATTTCGTTCGCATCGGGTCCTTCAATCCGCGTGCGCTACCCCGGCGGCCGTGGCAGTACCGGTGCGTAACGGGCGTACGCGGCTCGGTGACCCACCAGCCGGCCAACCGGCGCGAGCACTCCCAGGAGGAGTCGCTGCACGGGACGTGGCGGCCGGGCCAGGCGGAACTCGGCGTCATGCGCCCGGAGCAGCACCGCGGTTTGCAACAGACCCGGCATGCCGAGGGTATTGACCTTGCCATCCTGGGCCAGCCCGAACGCCGTGCGGAGGAACCGCTCGGTATTCAGGGCCGGGCGCACCTGCCAGTTGACGACTGCCCACTCCGTCCCCGGGTTCCACATCTCGTGGGCAGTGCCCGGTTCGATCTTGAGCACCTCACCTGCGGAGAGGTCACGCTCCTGGCCGTCCAGGGAGACCCGCAGGGTTCCGCGCAGGACCTCGAACCGTTCCTGCTGCGCCGGGTGGTAGTGGAGGACAGGCGGCCGCCCCTGGGGTCGGTAATGGCTCTCCATCTCGAGCAGTTCGCCCCCGGTCTCCGTTGTCGTGCGGATGAAGGTCAGTCGCTGCCCGGTCACAAAGTTCTCCATCTCGTCCCTGGCTGGTGCCACGATGCGCTCCTCCCTGTTCCTGACGCCGCGCTCCACGTCCGTTGGCGTGCCGCAGCGCCTCAGCATGCTCAAGCGTCCGCGGTGTTTTCCACGACTCCCAGTTTGACTCCTGCGCCAAAGCGGGACCACTGACAGTGCCCTTACACTCGCCCTGCCACCCCGCTACAGATGGCATCTCGCGCGTGATTGGTATCGTGGATAGTGTCCAAGGACGAAGCGGCACGGCCTTCCCATGCCGCGCAGCGCGGAGCGGACGTGATGGACGAAGGTCTCGTTGGGTTCGGGCCACACCTGCGGCGGCTGAGGGAGACTGCCGGTCTCACCCAGGAACTGTTGGCGGAGCGGGCCGGCCTGAGTACCCAGGGCATCGCGGCGCTCGAGGCCGGGCGGCGGCGTCACCCCTATCCCCACACCGTGAGCGCGCTTGCCGACGCGCTCGGGCTTTCAGATGCAGAACGAACGAGCCTCGCGGCGTCGGCACGGCGCGTCTCCCCGGAGCGGTCGAGTACGCCAAGATTCTCGGTCCCTCTCACGCCGGTGGTCGGCCGTGAGAGGGACCTCGCCGCCCTGGCGCCGTTGGTGGCAACGCGCCAGCTCGTGACACTGACAGGTCCCGGGGGCGTGGGGAAAACGCGCCTTGCCCAGGAAGCAGCCGCAGACGCCGCGGGCGCCTTCCCCGACGGTGTCGTGTTTGTCGACCTGGCGCCGCTGACTGATGCGGCGCACGTCTTGGCCGCCATCGTCCGTGCGCTTGGGCTGCGCCCTCCTGGGGGGCAGCCGCTTCTGGACGCCCTGGGGGACTTCTTACATGAGAAGCGCCTGCTCCTGGTGCTGGACAACGTTGAGCATCTGCCCGCGTGTGCCCCGGACATCGCGGCACTCCTGACGTCCGCGCCGAGATTGGCGGTCCTTGCCACGAGCCGATCTCCACTGCGCGTGCGGGGCGAATGCGAATACCTGGTGCGGCCGCTGGCAGTTCCCCGCTCGCGCGGCTGGCCCGAGACAGCCGGCATCGCGGATGCCGGCGCGGTACGTCTCTTCGCCGACCGCGCCCGGGAGGCCGCCTCAGATTTCGAGCTGAACACGGTGAACGCGCCAATCGTCGCCGAACTCTGCCGCAGGCTGGATGGATTGCCTCTGGCGCTGGAATTGGCCGCTCCATGGGTCAAAGTGCTCTCGCTGTCGGAGCTCCTGGGGCGTCTGGACCGGGCACTACCCCTCCTCGTCGGCGGTCCGAGAGACCTGCCAGAGCGACAGCGGACGATGCAGGCGGCTATCGGGTGGAGCTACGACTTGCTCGATCCTGGTGACCGCGCCCTGTTCCGTTGCTTGTCGGTGTTCACTGGCGGTTGGGATGCTACGAGCGCGGAGGCTGTTGGGCAGAGGGCGGCAGGTGATGTGTCGGTGCTCACGGGCCTTGGACGGCTCGTTGACCACGGACTGGTCGTCGTGGAACGCTCTGGACGAGACAGCGCACGCTTCAGGCTGTTGCAGCCGGTCCGTGAGTTCGCGCTGGGGCTCCTGGAGGAGGCAGGCGAGGCAGAAACAGCGCAGGAGCGGCACGCCCACTTCTTCCTGAAGCACGCTGAAGCCGCTGCATCCGGGCTGCGCGGACCAGAGCAGGTCGTGTGGCTACGGCGACTGGATGTGGATCACGCGAACCTGCGGACTGCCCTGGCCTGGTGCCTGGAAAGGGGCGAGAGCGCTCATGCTCCTCGTCTGGCCTGGGCGTTGTGGCCGTTCTGGTGGCTCCGGGGCCACCTCGACGAGGCGCGAGGTTGGGCCGAACGCATTCTGGAGGCGAGTATTGGATTATCTGCCCGCGACGAGGGCCGGATCGTCCTTATGCTCGGCATCATGCTCTACCGCCTGGGAAGCCATGATCGCCCCTCGCACCTGTTTACCCAGAGCCGCGAGTTGCTCAGTCGCGCCGGGGACATGGGGGGAGCAGCGCTAGCCCAGGGAGTGCTTGCGCTGTCGCACGTTCGCGGCGGAGAGATTCACACTGGCGAAGAGTTGTTGATCGAGAGTATTGCTGTGCTGCGCAAGGCCGGAGACGAGTGGAATGCCGCCCAGATGTTGACCTATCTCGGCGTGATTCCATTCAACCGGGGCGAGTATGCCCGCGCCCGGGAGTGCTTCGTGGAGGGCTTGACGCTCGCCCTGCGGCTGCAGGACCCCTTCCTGGTCTGCATCTCGCTGTACGATGTCGCACTCGCGGAGCACGCGCTCGGCAACGTGGAGCAGGCGGACCGGTGCTATCGGGATGCGCTGACGCTTAGCCGGGAGATCGGTGACTCGCTGTATCAGGCGTACGGTCTGGAGGGGCTCGCAGGCGTGGCGGCGGCGACGGGGGCACTTCCCCGGTCGGCCCGCCTCTACGGGGCGTCGCGTGCCCGACTCGCCGCTATCGGCGTCCCGGCCAGCGCGCGCGCGACAGACCCGGCGTTTCTGGCTCGGTTTCTCGATCAGGCACGGCAAGGGCTGGACGAGCGAGCGTGGCAGACCTACTGGGAGGAGGGGGCGAGCATGCTCCCCGACCGCGCATTCGCCTACGCTCTGGAACAAGAGCCCAAGTCACCTGGCGACGACGCCTTTGTGCGTGATGGGGAAGCGCGCAACTCTGAAGGGGCGTGAATGGCGGGGCGTTATGTGACAACCCTCCGCGGCTGGGCATGTACGTCGCCACGCCTTGGTCAGGCCCACATGCTGTTGACACCCAGCATCTCTCAGCCAGTTGCGCAGGCCGTGCGCTCTCCGATGCACCGATGCCGACAGAACGGCACGACGAGCAAATCTGAACCGGAGATACGGAACTCCCGGTGAGCCGCGACTCAAGCAACGCCCTTCCCGGCAAGATGGGAAGGGCGTTGCTCACCGCGGATCTGACTGCTGCTACCTGGGCGGACCTGCCACTATGCGTGCGCGCAACGTTTCCGCCGTCTCACCCTCCCAGCGGGACTCGATCCACCAGGTGGCCCCGGCCTCTGCGAATGGGGCGACCTGGGCGCGGGCGGCAGGTGCATCATCGGCGGGGGAAACGCCCTCAGTGATGATGTCGAAGGGACCGGCGTCCGCCGGCCGCTGCTCCCTGGCGGCGTCGGCTATGGCGCGCACGCGGTCCGGCGTGGCGTGGGAAATGATGCCCTGATCTTCGGCGTACTGCGGAACGATGCCGTCGTAGCGGAAGGCGCGGGCGATGCTCTTCGGGCGCGGCCAGACGCCGACCACCCAGATCGGGATGCGAGGCTGCTGGTAACTGCCCGGTTGATGGTGCATCTCGGTGATCTGGTAGTGCTTGCCCTCAAAGGAAAACGACTCGCCGCTCCAGGCGCGGGTGAGGATCTCCAGGCTCTCGTCCAGGATCTCCGCGCGCGTGCGCAGGTCAGTTACTTCACCGACGTTTGTGTAGCCCTGGTCAGCAAGCACACCCAACCCGACCGGCAGCACCAGGCGCCCGTGTGAGAGGTGATCGAGCGTGGCGGTTTCCTTCGCCAACTTCCAGGGCCGCCGCCGGGAGGGCGGCGTGATGATGGTGCCCAGACGTACCCGCTCGGTCGCCGTAGCGAAGGCCGCCATCGTCACCCAGGGGTCGTAGATGGGGGAGTAGCCACTCATGGCGATGGCGTCCCAGTAGAACACGCCATCCCAGGCATTGGCCTCTGCCTCGGCGGCCAGGGCGATCATCTCGTAGAGGGTGCCAGCGGTGAGAATAATCCCGTACTTCATGACGCTATTGTCCCGCACTGGGCCGGACTAGCCAATCATCCATTTGGATGATTTCCGCCATACAGACAAGTTGCTCGTCGTTACCGCGTGTTGCAATGCGTCAAAGATCTCGTGTTCCCGCGCCCTCCAGAACGCTTTCCTCTCTGCCATCGTTGATCGCCTGGCTTTCTGTTCTTGGCCGTCGATCACACGGGCTGGCTCACGCACCCGCACGACGTTCGTGAAGGATGAAGAACGAGCCGGATACCTCGTGCACCTGTGGAACCCTCTGGCCACGGAAGACCAAAGCCGCCCCCTCACAGTTTCCCCAGAAACGCAAAAAGCACCGGTACCTAAAAGGTACCGGTGCTTCGATGTGGCAGCGGGGGAGGAATTCAAAGCCTCGACCTGCTCCTGCACACTCTGCGCCATTGTGGGTGAGTTAGCTCAGGCCTGCAGCCCTGCCGGCTCATCCACGCGCCCTGTATGAGCAACCACGGCAATTGTCATGTTGAGCGCCCGACGCCGGCGAGG
>JAESGR010000180.1_pt1 | contig 93130 bp, 91 predicted proteins | sample 9269771 | NCBI WGS metagenome assembly JAESGR01 (sample SAMN15739572, study PRJNA653492) | algae metagenome | isolation source: Chroococcus sp. CMT-3BRIN-NPC107 and co-occurring heterotrophs from well... | place: USA: Clark Mountains Wilderness, California | collected 2010-04-18 | reverse complement strand
CTGCTCCAGGCCTCCGACTACAACGTCGAGCGGGCGCAGCGCGGCATCGTCTACATCGACGAGATCGACAAGATCTCGCGCAAGTCCGACAACCCCTCGATCACCCGGGACGTCTCGGGCGAGGGCGTGCAGCAGGCGCTGCTGAAGATCATGGAGGGCACCGTGGCCTCCGTGCCGCCGCAGGGCGGCCGCAAGCACCCGCAGCAGGAGTTCCTCCAGGTCGACACCACGAACATCCTGTTCATCTGCGGCGGCGCCTTCGCGGGGCTGGAGCGGATCATCGCGGCCCGCGGCAAGGGCACCTCGATCGGCTTCGGCGCGACCGTCCAGGCCCCGGACGACCGCCGCACCGGCGAGGTGTTCCGCGAGGTCGAGCCCGAGGACCTGCTCAAGTTCGGCCTCATCCCCGAGTTCGTGGGCCGTCTCCCGGTGCTCGCGACCCTCGAGGACCTCGACGAGAGCGCCCTCAAGAAGATCCTGCAGGAGCCCAAGAACGCGCTCGTCAAGCAGTACCAGCGCCTGTTCGAGATGGAGAACGTGAACCTCACGTTCCAGGACGAGGCCGTCAGCATGATCGCCCGCAAGGCGATCGAGCGGAAGACCGGCGCCCGCGGCCTGCGCTCCATCATGGAGGCGATCCTGCTCGACACCATGTACGACCTGCCCGGGCTCGATTCGGTCGAGCAGGTCGTGATCGGCCCCGAGGTCGTGGAGGGCAAGGCCAAGCCGCTCTTCATCCACGGCGACCGGGCCGACCAGACCGCCAGCGCGAGCGCCTGATCGGGGACGCCGTCCGCGCCCCCGCGACCCCTCCGCGGGGCGGAGTCCCGGCTTGAAAAGAGCCGTCCGCCTCGCCACTTAAACCCTTACGCGACGGCCCCCGCTCATCCCCCGAGGGGCGGCCCCGCGGACCGGGCGCAGCGAACAAGAACAGCCTGAGCGTACCGGTGACTCGTTCGCAGGCCTGCTCTTCCCGAGGGGCCATCCGCGAACGCTGCGAAAGGATGTCATTCCATGACACAGTCCAAGCCCCGCCAGCCCCTCGTTCCCGGCGAGAGCGGAACCTACGCGGTCCTGCCGCTGCGCGACATCGTCGTCTTCCCGCACATGATCGTGCCGCTCTTCGTCGGCCGCGAGAAGTCGATCCGTGCCCTCGAGGAGGTCGTGAAGAGCGACCGTCACATCCTGCTGGCGACCCAGATCGACGCCACGGACGACGATCCGGCGACCGACGCGATCTACAAGGTCGGCACGCTGGCGAGCGTCCTGCAGCTCCTGAAGCTGCCCGACGGCACCGTGAAGGTGCTGGTCGAGGGCGGCAGCCGCGCGAGCGTCAAGGGCTACACCCGCACCGACGATTTCTACGAGGCGGAGGCCGAGGTTCTCCCCGATTCGCTCGGCGACCAGATCGAGGCGGAGGCGCTCGCCCGCTCGGTGATCTCCGAGTTCGAGAACTACGTGAAGCTCAACAAGAAGGTCTCGCCCGAGGTCGTCTCGGCGGTGACCCAGATCGAGGAGCCCGCCAAGCTCGCCGACACGATCGCCTCGCACCTGGCGATCAAGATCGCGGACAAGCAGGCGATCCTCGAGATCCCGACCGTCGCCCAGCGGCTCGAGAAGGTTCTCGGCCTGATGGAGAGCGAGATCTCCGTCCTCCAGGTCGAGAAGCGGATCCGCACCCGCGTCAAGCGGCAGATGGAGAAGACCCAGCGCGAGTACTACCTGAATGAGCAGATGAAGGCCATTCAGAAGGAGCTCGGCGACGAGGACGGCCGCGACGAGCTCGCCGAACTCGAGGACAAGATCGAGAAGACGAAGCTCTCGAAGGAGGCCCGCGACAAGGCGATGGGCGAGCTCAAGAAGCTGCGCCAGATGTCGCCCATGTCGGCCGAGGCCACGGTCGTGCGCAACTACCTCGACTGGATGCTCGGCATCCCGTGGGGCAAGCGCTCGAAGATCAAGAAGGACCTCAAGGCCGCCCAGGACGTGCTCGACAACGACCATTACGGTCTCGAGAAGGTCAAGGAGCGGATGGTCGAGTACCTGGCCGTGCAGCAGCGCGCCAACAAGCTCACCGGCCCGATCCTGTGCCTCGTCGGCCCGCCCGGCGTCGGCAAGACCTCGCTCGGCAAGTCGATTGCCCGGGCGACGGGCCGCGAGTTCGTGCGCATGTCGCTCGGCGGCGTCCGCGACGAGGCCGAGATCCGCGGCCACCGGCGGACCTATATCGGCTCGATGCCCGGCAAGATCATCCAGTCGATGCGCAAGGCCAAGTCGTCGAACCCGCTCATCCTGCTCGACGAGATCGACAAGATGGGCATGGACTTCCGCGGCGACCCCTCGGCGGCCCTCCTCGAGGTGCTGGACCCGGAGCAGAACGCGACCTTCAACGACCATTACCTCGAGGTCGACTACGACCTCTCGAACGTGATGTTCGTGACGACCGCGAACACGCTCAACATCCCGGCCCCGCTCCTCGACCGCATGGAGGTGATCCGCATCGCCGGCTACACCGAGGAGGAGAAGGCCGAGATCGCGCGCAAGCACCTCATCCCGTCCGCCATGAAGAAGCATGGGCTGGACGTGAAGGAGTGGTCGATCGACGACGAAGGCCTGCTCATGCTGGTCCGGCGCTACACCCGCGAGGCGGGCGTGCGCAACCTCGAGCGCGAGCTCGCCAACCTCGTCCGCAAGGCCGTCAAGGAGATCCTGCTCTCCAAGGTCAAGCGGGTCGACGTGACCCCCGAGAACCTGCCCGACTTCCTCGGGCCCCCGCGCTTCCGCTACGGCGAGGCCGAGACCGAGGACATGGTGGGCGCCGTCACGGGCCTGGCCTGGACGGAGGTCGGCGGCGAGCTGCTCACGATCGAGGGCATCATGATGCCCGGCAAGGGCAAGATGACCGTCACGGGCAACCTGCGCGACGTCATGAAGGAGTCGATCTCGGCGGCGGCGTCCTATGTCCGCTCCCGCGCCCTCGACTTCGGCGTCGAGCCGCCGATGTTCGACAAGCGCGACATCCACGTGCACGTGCCGGAAGGCGCGACCCCGAAGGACGGCCCCTCCGCGGGCATCGCCATGGGAACCGCGATCGTGTCGGTGATCACCGGGATCCCGGTGCGCCGCGACATCGCGATGACCGGCGAGGTGACGCTCCGGGGCCGCGTGCTCCCGATCGGCGGGTTGAAGGAGAAGCTCCTCGCGGCGCTCCGCGGCGGCATCAAGAAGGTGCTGATCCCGGAGGAGAACGCCAAGGACCTCGTCGACATCCCGGCGAGCGTGAAGAACGGGCTCGAGATCGTGCCGGTGTCGCGCATGGACCAGGTGCTGCAGCATGCCCTGGTCCGGATGCCGGAGCCGATCGAATGGGACGAGGCGAGCGCCGCGGCGGCCGCCAAGGCGGCTCCTCCGGCCTCCCCGGACGAGGACGCCTCCGGCGTCGTGGCGCACTAGCCGCACGCCCCCGAACGTCAAGAGCCCCCGGATCGGATCCGGGGGCTTTTTCTTTTGGATTCAAGCAAATCCTTTCGTTTTCGAAAGTGTTTTTTGAGGGTTGCGCAGGCCCGGGCTTTGCGCCAGAGGAGGCACCCCGCGAGCCGCCGCCGGCGCTTCCCGCGCGGCCCGCGTGTCCCGTTTCAAGGAGAATGCAATGAACAAAGGCGAACTCGTCAGCGCCGTCGCCGAGAAGGCCGGGGTCTCGAAGGGCCAGGCCGTCGAGGCGCTCGACGCCGCGCTCGAGGCCATCACGGAGGCGCTGAAGCGCGGCGAGGAGGTCAAGATCGTCGGCTTCGGCACCTTCGGAGTGACGCAGCGCGCCGCCGGCGAGGCCCGCAACCCGAAAACGGGCGAGAAGGTGCAGGTCCCGGCCTCCCGCAGCCCCAAGTTCCGCGCCGGCACCGGCCTCAAGGAGGCCCTGAACGGCTGAGCGGACGGGTGGCCCGACTGGGCCACGACCAGCCCTCGTCGAGGCCCTGAACGGCTGAGCGGACGGGTGGCCCGCTTCGGGGCGGGCGCCGCAAAGAGCCGACCGCGCTTGCGTTGTCGGCCTTCTCTTTTTATCTGAGACGGGCAGCCGGATGCTCCGGCGCGGCCGCAGGGCTGGATGGGCGGTTAGCTCAGTTGGTAGAGCAGCTGCTTTACACGCAGCGGGTCGGCGGTTCGAGCCCGTCACCGCCCACCAGATCCGCCGCGCCGCACCCGACGCCGCAGGGGCGCGCCTGCCGCCAAGGTCTTCTGCCGCAACGGGTTTTCAGGCCTCGCCCAAGGATCCGCATGGGGCCCTGCAACAATGTCGGACGATCGCCGCAAGAGGCGCTTGACAGGGGGGGAGGCGCCCCGTAAACCGCCGCCACACCGCTGGTGCAGCGGTTCTTTGCGCGGGCGTAGCTCAGTTGGTTAGAGTGCCGGCCTGTCACGCCGGAGGTCGCGGGTTCGAGCCCCGTCGCCCGCGCCACTTATCCCTCCGACAACCGATCCGTTCATGCAGGTCCGCGGTGCCGCGCCCGATGGCTGCGCAAGGCCGCGCCGGCGCGGCTCGGCGGAGGGCCTGCCGGAGCGTTGCCGTATTCCGTTCGGGACAGCCGGAAAGCGGAGGCTCAGCCGTCGAGCGTCCTGCCGTCCGGGGCCCGCGCCACGATCTCGAGGACGGCCGCCAGACAGGTCAGGTGGAAGATCGCCAGGATCAACATTTGCGCTGCCTCGTGGTTGTGCCTACACCCTAGCGTCGGTCCTCCCGCGTCAGGCAAGGGCGATTCCAGCCTAGGCCATATGGTCTAGGTTGTGCCGGACCGGAACGGGGCTGTCCGGTCCGCGCAGGCCCTTCCGCCCGGACCGGTGCCGCGTTGAGGCGATTTTCGATTGATCTGCGTTAATGGGCTGTAACGGCCCCGCTTGCCCCCGCGGCTGCGCCGCCGTTCACGGGTGAAGGCGCCGACCATGTGGTTCTCCAAGCTCTTCTCGGATTTCTCGGCCCGGGTGGCCCATGCGACGGGCAAGCCCGTCACCTTCATCCTCTGCGCCGGGGTGATCGCGCTCTGGGCGCTGACCGGACCGCTGTTCCATTTCTCGAACACCTGGCAGCTCCTCATCAACACCGGCACCACCATCGTGACCTTCCTGATGGTGTTCCTGATCCAGAACACCCAGAACCGGGACGGGGCCGCGATCCAGGCCAAGCTCGACGAACTCATCCGCGCGAGCGCCGCTCAGAACGTGTTCATCGGCATCGAGCGGCTGACCCAGGAAGAGCTCGACGAGATTCGGGCCCGCTGCGAGGCCAAGGCCAAGGCCGAGGCCGCTGCCGACCGGGCCGAGGACGCCGCCAACCGCCGAGCCGCGCAGGCGGCCGAGCGCGCCACCTCGTGAGGGCGGGCGCCTGCGGATTCACCCGCTTGTGCGGCTCGGCCGAGCGCGCCACCACGTGAGAGCGGGAGCCCGCGGAACCTCCGGATTGTGCGGCGCGGCAAACACTTGCCGGGGGAGCTTGCCAGGGGAGGGGTGCTGAGCTAATCCACGCGCGCATTCCACGTATTGCCGCACCGGCTTGGACAAGCGTCCGAGCGGGCCTAGATCCGGGTCTGCCGGCCGGCCGGACGCGCCGGGTTCCGTCCTGTTAGGTGTCGCATGACGAATCTCCTCGCCGACTACCTGCCCCTCGTGATCTTCATCGGCGTCGCCACCGCGTTCGGGCTCATCCTCCTGGTGGCCCCGTTCCTGGTGGCCTTCCGCCGGCCCGACACCGAGAAGCTGTCGGCCTACGAGTGCGGCTTCAACGCCTTCGACGACGCCCGCATGAAGTTCGACGTGCGGTTCTATCTGGTCGCCATCCTGTTCATCATCTTCGACCTCGAGGTCGCCTTCCTCTTCCCATGGGCGATCACCTTCGGGGATCTGGGCTGGTTCGGGTTCTGGTCGATGATGCTGTTCCTCGGCGTGCTCACCGTGGGCTTCGTGTACGAGTGGAAGAAGGGAGCCCTTGAATGGGATTGATCGCCAATTCCCAGTCCCGCGTGATCGCTCCGCAGCCCGAGGACGCCATCGATCCGGCGACCGGCCGGCGGATCGGGGACACCGACCCGTTCTTCAACAATGTCCGCGACGAGCTCGCGGACAAGGGCTTTCTGGTGACCTCGACCGAGGACCTCATCACCTGGGCGCGCACCGGCTCGCTCATGTGGATGACCTTCGGGCTGGCCTGCTGCGCGGTCGAGATGATGCACATGTCGATGCCGCGCTACGACGCCGAGCGCTTCGGCTTCGCCCCGCGCGCGAGCCCGCGCCAGTCCGACGTGATGATCGTGGCCGGGACGCTCACCAACAAGATGGCGCCTGCCTTCCGCAAGGTCTACGACCAGATGCCGGAGCCGCGCTACGTCATCTCCATGGGCTCCTGCGCCAACGGCGGCGGCTACTACCACTATTCGTATTCGGTGGTCCGGGGCTGCGACCGCATCGTGCCGGTGGACATCTACGTGCCGGGCTGCCCGCCGACCGCCGAGGCGCTCCTCTACGGCGTGCTGCTGCTGCAGAAGAAGATCCGCCGCACGGGAACCATCGAACGCTAGGCCGGACCGGCGCGGCCCCGGGACCCCGGGGAGGCGCGGCCCGGCCTTCCTCCGCCCCGCCTCCGGACGGGGTCCCGGACGAGACCATTCACAGCCCGACCCGGCCCTTCCGGCCGGCCGCCCGGGCGAGAGACTCCGAGAGACGTCATGAACCCGGAACTGGAAGCCCTCGGCGACCACATCGCCTCGTCGCTCGGCGAGGCGATCTCCGACAAGGCGGTCGCCTTCGGCGAACTCACCCTAGTGGCGCGCGGCGAGGACATCGTGCGGGTGGTGGAGTTCCTGCGCGACGATCCGCAATGCCGGTTCGTGTGCTTCGTAAGCATCTGCGGCGCCGACTACCCCGGCCGCGAGCGCCGGTTCGACGTGGTCTACCAGTTCCTGGCGCCGCAGTTTAACCGGCGGGTCCGGGTGAAGGTCGAGGCCGACGACGTCACGCCGGTGCCCTCGATCGTCGACCTGTTCCCCGCCGCGAACTGGTACGAGCGCGAGACCTACGACCTCTACGGCGTCCTTTTCTCCGGTCACCCGGACCTGCGCCGCCTGCTCACCGATTACGGCTTCGAGGGCCACCCCCTGCGCAAGGACTTCCCGCTCACCGGCTTCGTCGAGGTCCGCTACGACGACGCCCAGGGGCGCGTGGTCTACGAGCCCGTCAAGCTCCCGCAGGAATTCAGGAACTTCGATTTTCTCTCGCCCTGGGAGGGCACGGATTACGTGCTGCCGGGGGATGAGAAGGCCAAGGCCTGAAGAAGCGAATGGTGAGTGGCGAATGGCGAATGGAAGAGGAGGGCGAGCGATGGGAGTCGTCGATCAGTTCCTACCGCGACCTTCGCGTCTGGCAGGATGCCATGGCGCTGGCAGAGGCCAGCTACGCTCTTACGGCCAAGTTTCCCCGGGAGGAGATGTTCGGGCAGACCTCGCAGATCCGGCGCTCGTCCGCCTCCATTGCGGCCAACATCGCGGAAGGCCACGGACGGGAGGGGGCGGCGTCCTTCGTCCACTTCCTGCGGATCGCCCAGGGCTCGCTGAAAGAGCTCGAGACACACATCATCCTGTCGCAGCGCGTCGGCTTAGCGGCGCCGGAGGCAGCCGGACCATTGCTCGACAGCTGCGAGGTTCTCGGCAAAAGGCTACGGACCCTCATCCGATCCCTCCAGCGAAGGCAGGCGGACAACCGACCATGACCTCCTTCCATTCGCCATTCGCCACTCGCCATTCGCCGGTTGCCCCATGACCGAACACAACATCCGGAACTTCACGATCAATTTCGGGCCGCAGCATCCTGCGGCCCACGGCGTTCTGCGCTTGGTGCTGGAGCTCGACGGCGAGATCGTCGAGCGGGTCGATCCCCATATCGGCCTCCTGCATCGCGGGACCGAGAAGTTCTGCGAGTACAAGACCTACCTCCAGGCGATCCCCTATTTCGACCGCCTCGACTACTGCTCGCCCATGAGCCAGGAGCACGGCTTCTGCGTCGGGATCGAGAAGCTGCTCGGGATCCAGGTGCCCCGGCGCGGGCAGCTCATCCGGGTGCTGTGGCTCGAGCTGTCGCGGATCAAGTCGCACCTCCTCAACGTGACCACGCAGGCCATGGACGTCGGCGCGCTCACGCCGCCCCTCTGGGGCTTCGAGGAGCGCGAGAAGCTCATGATCTTCTACGAGCGCGTCTCGGGCTCGCGCATGCACGCCAACTACTTCCGCGTCGGCGGGGTGCGGCAGGACATGACGCCCCAGCTCGTCGACGACATCGAGGAGTGGTGCCACACCTTCCCGCAGACGCTCGACGACCTCGACGCGCTCGTGATGAACAACCGCATCTTCAAGCAGCGCAACGTCGACATCGGCGTGCTGACGCTCGAGGATTGCTGGAAATGGGGCTTCTCGGGCCCGATGGTGCGCGGCTCCGGCGCTCCTTGGGACCTGCGCAAGTCGCAGCCCTACGAGTGCTACGAGGAGCTCGACTTCGACATCCCCGTGGGCCGCAACGGCGACAACTACGACCGCCAGCTCGTCCGCATGGAGGAGATGCGCCAGAGCGTGCGCATCATGCTCCAGTGCATCGCCAAGCTGCGGGAGCCCGCCGGCCAGGGGCCGATCTCGACCGAGGACGGCAAGGTCGTGCCGCCGTCGCGCCGGGACATGAAGCGCTCCATGGAGGCGCTGATCCAGCACTTCAAGCTCTTCACGGAGGGCTTCCACGTGCCGGCCGGGGAGGTCTACGTGCCGGTCGAGGCCCCGAAGGGCGAGTTCGGCGTCTACCTCGTGGCCGACGGCACCAACAAGCCCTACCGGGCCTACATCCGCGCCCCTGGCTTCGCCCACCTCCAGGGCATGGACTTCATGTGCCGCGGCCACATGCTCGCCGACGTCGCCGGCGTGCTGGGGTCGCTCGACATCGTGTTCGGCGAGGTCGACCGGTAGTTTTCGTGCCCGGCTCCGGGCCGGGCGACCGCGCCCCCTCGGCGCCGACAGGTTTCAAGTCGTGGATGGCCGGGCTAAGGCCCGGCCATGACGATGAGGAGAGAAGTGGAATGGCCGTTCGCAAGCTCGCTCCGCCAGAGCTTCAGCCGGAATCGTTCGCGTTCACGCCCGAAAACGAGGCGTTCGCGGACCGTGAGATCGCCAAGTACCCGCCGGGTCGCGAAGCCTCGGCGGTGATCGCGCTCCTGTGGCGGGCCCAGGAGCAGAACGGCGGCTGGCTGCCCCAGAAGGCGATCGAGGCGGTTGCGGCCAAGCTCAACATGGCCTCGATCCGGGTCATGGAGGTCGCGACCTTCTACACGATGTTCAACCTCGACCCGGTCGGGAAATACCTCATCCAGTTCTGCGGCACGACGCCCTGCGCGCTGCGCGGGGCGGGCGCCATCAAGGAGGTGCTCCAGCGCCGGGTCGGCGACGAGCGCCACGTCTCGGCGGACGGGCTGTTCTCCTGGCTCGAGGTCGAGTGCCTCGGCGCCTGCTGCAACGCCCCCATGGTGCAGATCAACGACGACTACTACGAGGACCTGAACCGGGAGAATTTCGAGACGCTTCTCGACGACCTCGCGGCCGGGCGCCCTGTGAAGAAGGGCTCGCAGATCGGCCGCAACGCCTCGGAGCCGCACGAGGCGGTCGGCACCCTGACGGACCCGGCCCTCTTCGACGGCTCCCTCGTCGGCGCCTGGCGCAAGCGCTTCGAGGAGGAGGCCGCCAAGGCCACCGGCGAGGAAGCCGCCGCGAAGGCGAGCATTCCCGAGCAGGTGAAGGCGGCGAAGCCCACCGCCGGCCGCGCGATCGAGAGCCCCGTGGCCGACACCCCGGCCGAGCGGGCCAAGGAGGGCGAGCGCCCGATCGACCCGGTGGACCAGAAGAACGCCGCCGATCCCTCGCGGGCCACCGTCGTGCAGCCGGGTTCGGCCGACGGCGTGCGGCCGGCGCCGCAGAGCTCGAAATCCTACGTGGCGACGCCCTCCAAGCCCGAGGACGGCAAGGTGGTGCCCGCCGCCGAGACGACCCCGGTCGCCGGCACGCCGCCCGCGGAAGCCGAGACCCGCCGCGACGGCAGCGAGAGCAAGCCCGACGTGGTCGTTCCCAAGAACGACAAAGCGCCTTTCAACAAGTCCTGACCCCAGGTGATGTGAGATGCTTCAGGACCGAGACCGGATTTTCACGAACCTCTACGGGTTCCACTCCCCGGGCCTTCAGGCCGCGAAGATGCGCGGCGCCTGGGACGGGACCAAGTTCCTCTTGGAGAAGGGCCGCGACTGGATCATCGACGAGATGAAGAAGTCGGGCCTGCGCGGCCGCGGCGGCGCCGGCTTCCCGACCGGGCTCAAGTGGTCGTTCATGCCGAAAGCATCGGACGGGCGGCCGCACTACCTCGTGGTCAACGCCGACGAGTCGGAGCCCGGCACCTGCAAGGACCGGGAGATCATGCGGCACGATCCGCATCTCCTGATCGAGGGCTGCCTCATCGCCTCCTTCGCGATGGGCGCGAACGCGGCCTACATCTATGTCCGCGGCGAGTACATCGCCGAGCGGATCGCGCTCCAGCGCGCGGTCGACGAGGCCTATGAGGCGCGCCTCATCGGCAAGGACAACGTCCACGGCCACGCTTTCGACCTCTACGTCCACCACGGCGCCGGCGCCTATATCTGCGGCGAGGAGACGGCTCTCATCGAGAGCATGGAGGGCAAGAAGGGCATGCCGCGCCTGAAGCCCCCGTTCCCGGCCAATATGGGCCTCTACGGCTGCCCCACGACGGTCAACAACGTGGAATCGATCGCGGTGGCGGGCACCATCCTGCGCCGGGGCGGCGCGTGGTTCGCCGGGCTCGGCCGGCCCAACAACACCGGGACGAAGCTGTTCTGCGTCTCGGGCCACGTCAACAAGCCCTGCAACGTCGAGGAGGAGCTGGGTCTCACCTTCCGCGAGCTGATCGACCGCCATTGCGGCGGCATCCGCGGTGGCTGGGACAACCTCCTGGCCGTGATCCCCGGCGGCTCCTCGGTGCCCATGATCCCGGCGGCCGACATCACCGACGCCCACATGGACTTCGACACGCTCCGGAACATGAAGTCGGGCCTGGGCACTGCGGCCGTGATCGTCATGGACAAGTCCACCGACGTGATCCGGGCGATCGCCCGCATTGCCTACTTCTACAAGCACGAATCCTGCGGCCAGTGCACGCCCTGCCGCGAGGGCACGGGCTGGATGTGGCGCGTCGTCCACCGCATGGCGGAAGGCCGCGCCCAGAAGCGCGAGATCGACATGCTGCTCGAGGTCTCGACCCAGATCGAGGGCCACACGATCTGCGCGCTGGGCGACGCCGCCGCCTGGCCGATCCAGGGGCTGATCCGCCACTTCCGCCACGAGATCGAGCGCCGCATCGACGACTACGCCGCGAACCCGCACATGGAGCCCATCCCGATGGCGGCGGAGTAGGGGGAGGCCATGGGCGATCCCGACAACCTGGTCCTGGTCTACCTCAGGCGGCTCGACGAGAAGGTCGACCGGCTGATCGCGGACAACCACGACATAAAGGCGCGTCTGGCCGCGGTGGAAGAGAATCTGGCCGGCGTTCACCGCCGGATCGACCGTCTTGAACTGCGGATTGAGCGCATCGAAAAGCGCCTCGATCTGGCAGAGACGACCCATTAAGGGCTGACCATGACCAAACTCATCGTCGACGGCATCGAGGTTGACGTTCCGCCGGAATTCACCCTGCTCCAGGCGGCAGAAGCCGCGGGTGCCGAGATTCCGCGCTTCTGCTTCCACGAGCGCCTGTCCATCGCGGGCAACTGCCGCATGTGCCTCGTGGAGCTGAAAGGCGCCCCGAAGCCCGTGGCCTCCTGCGCCTGGTCCGTGCGCGACTGCCGGCCGGGACCCAACGGCGAGCCGCCGGTCGTCAACACCAAGACGCCGAGCGTCAAGAAGGCGCGCGAAGGGGTGATGGAGTTCCTCCTCATCAACCACCCCCTCGACTGCCCGATCTGCGACCAGGGCGGCCAGTGCGACCTCCAGGACCAGGCCATGGCCTACGGGGTCGACACCTCGCGCTACCACGAGAACAAGCGCGCCGTGGTCGACAAGTACCTCGGGCCGCTGATCAAGACCGCCATGAACCGGTGCATCCACTGCACCCGCTGCGTCCGCTTCACCACCGAGGTCGCGGGCGTGGAGGATCTCGGCGCGCTCTGGCGCGGCGAGGATATGGAGATCACGAGCTATCTCGAGCGGGCGCTCGGCTCGGAATTGCAGTCGAACGCGGCCGACCTCTGTCCCGTGGGCGCCCTCGTCCACAAGCCCGAGGCCTTCAACTTCCGCCCCTGGGAGCTGTCGAAGACCGATTCCGTCGACGTCATGGACGCGGTCGGCTCGAACATCCGGGTCGATTCCCGCGGCCGCGAGGTGATGCGCATCCTCCCCCGGGTCAACGAGGCCATCAACGAGGAGTGGATCACCGACAAGACCCGCCACGTGGTCGATGGGCTTCGCCTCCAGCGGCTCGACCGGCCCTTCGTGCGCGTCGACGGCAAGCTCCGCCAGGCCACCTGGGGCGAGGCGTTCGCGGCAATCGCGGCCCGGGTGAAGGGCACCGCCCCGAACCGCATCGGCGCCATCGTGGGCGACCTCGCCGCGGTCGAGGAGACCTACGCCCTCAAGCTCCTGATGGGCAGCCTCGGGGTCGCCAACATCGACGCCCGCCAGGACGGCACGGTGCTCTCACCCGCCTACGGCCGCGCGAGCTACATCTTCAACAGCACCATCGCGGGCATCGAGGACGCGGACGCGATCCTGATCGTCGGCGCGAACCCGCGCATCGAGGCCTCCCTCGTCAACGTGCGCATCCGCAAGCGCTGGCGCGTCGCTCCGCCGCCGATCGGGGTGATCGGCGAGGCCGTCAACCTCACCTACGCCTACGACTACCTCGGCGCCGGCCCCGAGACCTTGGCCGACGTGCTCGCCGGGCGCCACTCCTTCGCCGAGAAGCTCCGCGAGGCCAAGCGCCCGCTGATCATCGTGGGGCAGGGGGCTCTCATGCGCCCCGACGGGCTCGCCGTCCTCTCCATGGCGGCCCGGCTCGCCCAAGATGTCGGCGCCGTCGCGGAGGGCTGGAACGGCTTCTCGGTGCTGCACACGGCCGCCGCCCGCGTCGGCGCGCTCGACCTCGGCTTCGTGCCCGGCGAGGGCGGCCTCACCGCGGCCGAGATGGCCAAGGGCGGTGGGGTCGACGTCCTGTTCAACCTCGGCGCCGACGAGATCGAGATCGCGCCGGGCGCCTTCGTGATCTACCAGGGCACCCACGGCGACCGCGGCGCCCACCGGGCGGACGTGATCCTCCCCGGCGCCGCCTATACCGAGAAGTCCGGCACCTACGTGAACACGGAAGGCCGGGTGCAGCTTGCGAACCGCGCCGCCTTCGCGCCGGGCGACGCGCGCGAGGACTGGGCGATCATCCGGGCGCTCTCGGACGTTCTCGGCCACAAGCTGCCGTTCGATTCGCTCAACGCTCTGCGCAAGAGGCTCTACGGCGAGCACCCCCACTTCGCGGCCCTCGAGAGCATCGCGGTTTCCGACGTGGCGGGCGCGCTCGCCGGCCTCGCCGGGATCGGCGGGGAGCCGGGCCGGGAGCCCTTCGTGGGCCCGATCGGCGACTTCTACCTCACCAACCCGATCGCCCGCGCCTCCGGCGTGATGGCGGAGTGCTCGGCGCTGGCCCGGGGCGACCGGCTCCAGGCGGCGGAATAAGGCGGCACGACGATGGATCTCACCGATACGCTCCTGGCGGTGGCCCTCATGGCGATTAAGAGCCTGTTCTTGATCGTCCTGCTCCTCACCTACATCGCCTATGCCCTCTACGCCGACCGCAAGATCTGGGCGGCCGTGCAGTTGCGGCGCGGCCCCAACGTGGTCGGTCCCTTCGGCCTGCTGCAGAGCTTCGCGGACCTCCTGAAGTTCGTGCTGAAGGAGCCGGTGATCCCGGCCTCGGCCAACAAGGGCCTGTTCCTGCTGGCCCCGCTCCTGACCGCCGTGCTGGCGCTCGCCTCCTGGGCGGTGATCCCGGTCAATTACGGCTGGGCGCTCGCGGACATCAATGTCGGCGTCCTCTATATCTTCGCGATCTCGTCGCTGGGGGTCTACGGCATCATCATCGGGGGCTGGGCCTCGAACTCGAAGTACCCCTTCCTCGGGGCGCTGCGCTCGGCCGCCCAGATGGTGTCCTACGAGGTCTCGATCGGCTTCGTGATCGTCACGGTGCTGATGTGCGCCGGCTCCCTCAACCTGTCCCGGATCGTCATGGCCCAGGACACGGCGCTGGGGATCCTGGGCTGGTACTGGCTGCCGCTCTTCCCGATGTTCGTGATCTTCTTCATCTCGGCCATGGCCGAGACGAACCGGCCGCCTTTCGACCTGCCCGAGGCCGAATCCGAGCTCGTGGCGGGCTTCGCGGTCGAGTACTCCTCGACGCCCTACCTCCTCTTCATGCTCGGCGAGTACGTGGCCATCATGACCATGTGCGCGCTCGGCGCCATCCTGTTCATGGGCGGCTGGCTCTCGCCGATCCCGTTCGCGCCCTTCACCTGGGTGCCCGGGATCGTCTGGTTCGTGCTCAAGGCCAGCTTCCTGTTCTTCCTCATCGCTATCGTGAAGGCGATGGTGCCGCGCTACCGCTACGACCAGCTCATGCGCCTCGGCTGGAAGGTGTTCCTGCCGATCTCGCTCTTCATGGTGGTGGCCGTGGCCTTCGTCCTGAAACTCCTCGACCTCGCCCCGCGGGTCGCATCCTAACCTCTGGAGACCGGGCCATGAAGCTCGACCAAGCTTCTCGGCCCGGTGTTCCAGGCCGCAACAGACGTCATCGGAGACCGGGCCCATGAAGCTCGACCAGGCCGCCAAAGCCCTCCTCCTGAAGGAGTTCGTGTCGGGGTTCTTCCTCGCCATGAAGTACTTCTTCAAGCCGAAGGCGACGATCAACTACCCCTTCGAGATGGGCCATCGCGGGCCCCGCTTCCGGGGCGAGCATGCGCTGCGCCGCTACCCCAACGGGGAGGAGCGCTGCATCGCCTGCAAGCTCTGCGAGGCCGTGTGCCCGGCCCAGGCCATCACGATCGAAGCGGGGCCGCGCCGCAACGACGGCACCCGGCGCACCACGCGCTACGATATCGATATGGTGAAATGCATCTACTGCGGGTTGTGCCAGGAGGCCTGCCCGGTGGACGCCATCGTCGAGGGCCCGAACTTCGAGTTCTCGGTCGAGACCCGCGAGGAGCTGCTCTTCGACAAGAACAAGCTCCTCGAGAACGGCGCCCGGTGGGAGCGCGAGATCGCGCGCAACATCCAGAAGGACGCGCCGTATCGGTAATGCGAATGGTGGGTGGCGAATGGCGAATGGAGGGGCCGTGAACACACCCATTCGCCACTCGCCATTCGCCATTCGCCCCATTATAGACGGCCCCGCCGGCCGACGAGAACGTGAACCATGACGGTCAACGCCGCCTTCTTCTATCTCTTCGCGACCATCACGGTCGCCTCGGGCTTCATGGTGATCGCCTCGCGCAATCCCGTGCAGTCGGTGCTGTTCCTGATCCTCGCCTTCGTGAACGCGGCGGGGCTCTTCCTCATGATGGGGGCCGAGTTCCTGGCGATGATCCTGGTCATCGTCTACGTGGGCGCGGTCGCGGTTCTGTTCCTCTTCGTCGTCATGATGCTCGACGTGGACTTCGCCGAGCTGCGCCAGGGCTTCCTGCAGTACCTGCCGGTCGGGGCGCTCATCGGGATCGTGTTCCTGCTCGAGCTCGTCCTCGTGGTCGGAACCTGGACCGTGAACCCGGAGCTCATCCTCTCCCCGGCCGTGCCGATCCCGCCCGCCCACGTCATGACCAACACCGAGGCGATCGGGCAGGTGCTCTACACCCGCTACTTCTACTTCTTCCAGGCCGCGGGCCTGATCCTGCTCGTCGCCATGATCGGCGCCATCGTGCTGACGCTCCGCGAGCGGGTCGGCGTCCGGCGCCAGGACATCTCGCGCCAGAACGCGCGGACGCCCGCCGACACCCTTGAAGTCCGGAAGGTCCCCTTCCGCCAAGGCCTCTGAGGAGAGCCGCCATGGACATCGGCCTCAGCCATTACCTGACCGTCGCCGCCATCCTGTTCACCCTCGGGGTGTTCGGGATCTTCCTCAACCGGAAGAACGTGATTGTCATCCTGATGTCGGTCGAGCTCATCCTGCTCGCCGTGAACATCAACTTCGTGGCCTTCTCGACCCATCTCGGCGACATCGTCGGCCAGGTCTTCGCGCTGCTGATCCTGACGGTCGCGGCCGCGGAAGCAGCCATCGGGCTCGCCATCCTCGTGGTCTTCTTCCGCAACCGCGGCTCCATCGCGGTTGAGGACATCAACATGATGCGGGGCTGAAGCCCTCTCGAACGGATCGGTCATGTATCACGCGATCGTCTTCCTGCCGCTCGTCGGCTTCCTCATCGCGGGCCTGTTCGGGCGCGTGCTGGGGCCGCGCCCGAGCGAGATCGTCACCACGGCCCTGCTCTTCGTATCGGCGGCGCTGTCCTGGGTCGCGTTCTTCTCGGTCGGCTTCGGCTCGGGCGCGACGCGGGTCCAGGTCGCCCAGTGGATGGCCTCCGGCGACCTCGTGGTCGACTGGGCGTTCCGGATCGACACCCTCACGGCCGTCATGCTCGTGGTCGTGAACACGGTCTCGGCGCTCGTGCACCTCTATTCCATCGGGTACATGCACGAGGACCCGCACCGGCCGCGCTTCTTCGCCTACCTGTCGCTCTTCACCTTCGCGATGCTGATGCTGGTGACGTCGGACAACCTCGTCCAGATGTTCTTCGGCTGGGAGGGCGTGGGCCTGGCGAGCTACCTGCTCATCGGCTTCTGGTACCACAAGGAATCCGCCAACGCGGCGGCCATGAAGGCCTTCATCGTCAACCGGGTCGGCGATTTCGGCTTCGCGCTCGGCATCTTCCTGGTCTTCGTCCTGTTCAACTCGGTCTCGTTCGACCAGATCTTCCCCCGCGTCGGCGACGTCGCGAACGCCCGCTTCCACTTCATCGGCTATGACTGGAACGCGGTGACGCTCGCCTGCCTGCTGCTCTTCATGGGCGCCATGGGCAAGTCGGCGCAGTTCCTGCTCCACACCTGGCTGCCCGACGCCATGGAGGGCCCGACCCCGGTCTCGGCCCTGATCCACGCCGCCACCATGGTGACGGCCGGGGTCTTCATGGTCGCGCGCCTGTCGCCGCTGTTCGAGTACGCCCCGGCCGCGCTCTCCGTGGTCACGGTTATCGGCGCCATCACGGCCTTCTTCGCCGCGACCGTCGGCCTCGTCCAGAACGACATCAAGCGGGTCATCGCCTATTCGACCTGCTCGCAGCTCGGCTACATGTTCGTGGCGCTCGGCGTCGGGGCCTACTCGGCCGGCATCTTCCACCTCTTCACCCACGCCTTCTTCAAGGCGCTGCTGTTCTTAGGGGCCGGCTCGGTCATCCACGCGATGCACCACGAGCAGGACATCCGGAACATGGGGCAGCTTCGCCGCTACATCCCCTTCACGGCCGCCATGATGGCGATCGGCACGCTGGCGCTCACGGGCTTCCCCTTCACGGCGGGCTACTATTCCAAGGACGCCATCATCGAGGCCGCCTTCGCCTCGCAGCGGCCGGGGGCGAACTTCGCCTTCCTCGCCACCGTGCTCGCGGCCTTCATGACCTCGTTCTATTCCTGGCGCCTGTTCTTCCTCACCTTCGAGGGAATGAAGCGCTGGGGTCGGGACACCCACCACACCCACGGCGACCACGAGGGCGTGGAGCACGACGACCATAGCCGCGACGTCGAGCCGGCGGTCCACGCCGACCACGAGCACGGCCACCACGGCGCGCACACCCCGCACGAGAGCCCGCTCGTGATGCTCATCCCCCTCGGCGTGCTGGCGCTCGGGGCGGTCGTGGCGGGCTTCGCCTTCAAGGAAGCCTTCATCGGCCACGACTACGCGGGGTTCTGGAAGGGCGCGCTGTACACGGGTCCCGAGAACAAGATCCTCGAGGACATCCACCACCTGCCGCCGCTGATCCCGTGGCTGCCCACCATCATGATGGGGCTCGGCTTCGCGCTCGCCTACCTGTTCTACATCCGGGACACCCGCCGCCCGGCGGCGCTCGCGGCCCAGCACCCGTTCCTGTACCGCTTCCTCCTCAACAAGTGGTACTTCGACGAGCTCTACGACCGGATCTTCGTGCGTCCCGCCATGTGGATCGGCCGCTTCTTCTGGCGCACCGGCGACCAGCGCATCATCGACGGCCTCGGGCCCGACGGCATCTCGGCCCGGGTGCTCGACGTGACCCGGGGCGTCGTGCGGGTCCAGACCGGCTACGTCTACCACTACGCCTTCGCGATGCTGATCGGCGTCGCCGCCCTGGTGAGCTGGTACCTCGTGGCGGGGCGCCATTGATGTCCCGCCTGCACACGTCCTTGGCCCGGTCCCCTCTGGCGCCTTCCGCTCGCATCGCCTGCGCCCGGACGTCTCCGATGCCCGGCCCGTGCCTTTCCGTTGCCCGGTCCGCCGCGGCAGGAGCCCTCTAGATGTTTGGTTTCGGCATCCTCTCCGGACTTCTGGTCCTGCCGCTCGTCGGCGCGGCGATCATCCTGTGCCTGCGCGGCGACGGCGAGGCCGTGCGCTCCAACGTGCGCTGGGTGGCGCTCGCCACCACGGTGGTGACCTTCCTGCTCTCGCTCGTGGCCTGGGGCCGCTTCGACCCCGCGACGCCCGCCTTCCAGCTCGTCGAGAGCCACCGCTGGCTCACCGACGCGATCCGCTTCAAGCTCGGGGTCGACGGCTTCTCGATGCCGTTCATCCTGCTCACGACCTTCCTGATGCCGTTCGCGATCCTGGCCTCTTGGGAGTCGATCGAGCACCGGCTCAAGGAGTACATGGTCGCCTTCCTGGTGCTCGAGACCACCATGATCGGCGTCTTCGGGGCGCTGGACCTCGTGCTGTTCTACCTGTTCTTCGAGGCCGGCCTGATCCCGATGTTCCTCATCATCGGCATCTGGGGCGGCAAGCGGCGCATCTACGCCAGCTTCAAGTTCTTCCTCTACACGCTTCTCGGCTCGGTCCTGATGCTCCTCGCCATCATGGCGATGTGGTTCACGATCGGGACCACCGACATCCCGACCCTGCTCGCCGAGGCGCCCCGCAAGCTCGGCGCGAACCTGCAATACTGGCTCTGGCTCGCCTTCTTCGCCTCGTTCGCGGTGAAGATGCCCATGTGGCCGGTCCACACCTGGCTGCCCGACGCCCACGTGGAGGCGCCGACCGCGGGCTCGGTGATCCTGGCCGCGATCCTGCTGAAGATGGGCGGCTACGGCTTCATCCGGGTCTCGCTGCCGATGTTCCCGGAGGCCTCCGCCGAGTTCGCGCCGCTGGTGTTCTCGCTCTCCGTGGTCGCGATCGTCTACACCTCGCTGGTCGCCCTCATGCAGGAGGACATGAAGAAGCTCATCGCCTATTCGTCCGTGGCCCATATGGGCTTCGTGACCATGGGGATCTTCTCCATGAACGCGCAGGGCATCCAGGGGGCGATGTTCACGATGATCTCGCACGGGCTGGTCTCGGGCGCGCTCTTCCTCTGCGTCGGCGTGATCTACGACCGCATGCACACCCGCGAGATCGCCGCCTATGGCGGCCTCGTGAACCGGATGCCGCTCTACGCGGTCGCGTTCCTGATCTTCACCATGGCGAACGTCGGCCTGCCCGGCACCTCGGCCTTCGTGGGCGAGTTCCTGTCGCTGCTCGGCGGCTTCCGGGCCAACCCCTGGGTCGCGTTCTTCGCCACGCTGGGCGTGATCCTGTCGGCGGCCTACGCGCTCTGGCTCTACCGCCGGGTCGTCTACGGCGAACTCACCAAGCCTGCGCTCCAGGGCATCCGGGACCTCACGGGCCGCGAGATCGCGATCCTCGCGCCCCTCGTGATCCTCGTGATCTATTACGGCGTGCACCCGGGCCCGATCCTCGACGCCTTCGCGGCCTCGACCGACAACCTCCTCAAGGGCACGCAAGCCGCGCTCGCGACCGTCAAGACCGCCGCCGTCTCCGCTCCCTAAAGGCGCATCATGAACCCCGCCCTGACTCCCTACGTGTTCGGCCCGGCCCTCCCCGAGATCATCCTCGCGGGCGGCGTGCTGATCCTCGTCCTCTTCGGTGCGCTCCGCGGCGAGCGCTCGACCGAGGCCGTCACCGGCGGCGCGCTCGCTCTCCTGGCGCTGGCGCTCGTGGTGGTGCTGACGCTGCCGTCCGGGCGCACGCTCGCGCTCAACGGCTCCTTCATCGTCGACGCCTTCGCGCGCTTCATGAAGGTCCTGACGCTCATCGGCGCCGCCGCCGGCATCATCCTGTCGGGCGACTACTTCCGCCGCGAGCGCATCGACCGCTTCGAGTTCCCGATCCTGGTCCTGCTCTCCACCATCGGCATGATGATGGTGATCTCGTCCAACGACCTGATCGCGCTCTATCTCGGCCTCGAGCTGCTCTCGCTCTCGTCCTATGTGATCGCCGCCTTCCACCGCGACGACGTGCGCTCCACCGAAGCGGGCCTGAAGTACTTCGTCCTCGGTGCGCTCTCGTCCGGCATGCTCCTGTACGGCGCCTCGCTGATCTACGGCTTCACCGGCACGGTCTCGTTCCCGGCCATCGCGACGAGCCTCATCGGCCCGGTCGGCATCGGCCTCACCTTCGGCCTCGTCTTCGTGGCGGCCGGCATCGCGTTCAAGATCTCGGCGGTGCCGTTCCACATGTGGACGCCAGACGTCTACGAGGGCGCGCCGACCCCGGTCACCGCGTTCTTCGCCGCCGCGCCCAAGATGGCCGCCATGGGGATGGCGGTGCGGGTCTTCATGGACGCCTTCCCGGGCATCCTCGACCAGTGGCAGCAGATCATCGTCTTCATCTCGATCGCCTCCATGGCGCTCGGCTCCTTCGCGGCGATCGGCCAGCGCAACATCAAGCGTCTGATGGCGTATTCCTCGATCGCCAACGTGGGCTACGCACTCATCGGGCTCGCCGCCGGCACCGAAGAGGGCGTGCGGGGCGTCGCGGTCTACATGGCGATCTACCTCGCCATGACGCTCGGGACCTTCGCGTGCATCCTGGCCCTGCGCCGCGGCGACGTGATGTTCGAGACCGTCGAGGATCTCTCCGGCATCGCGCGCACCCACCCGGTGCTGGCGTTCTGCTTCGCCGCGATGATGTTCTCGCTCGCCGGCATCCCGCCGCTCGCCGGCTTCTTCGCCAAGTTCTACGTCTTCGCCGCCGCGATCGAGGCCGGCCTGGTGACGCTCGCGGTCATCGGCGTCGTGACGAGCGTGATCGGCGCCTATTACTACCTGCGCATCGTCAAGGTGATGTACTTCGACGAGCCGCGCGGCGCCTTCGATCCGATGCCGGGCGGCGTCAAGGCGGTGCTCGCGGCCGCGAGCGTCGTCGTGATCCTGTTCGGCCTCGTGCCCGGGCCGCTCGTGAGCGCCGCGAGCGCCGCGGCCCGGTCGCTGTTCTGACGTGCACCTATCGCCCGAGACCGACCGCGCCGGCCCCTCCGACCTCCGCCTGGCGCCCGAGCTGGAGGACGCCGGCTATCGGCTGATCTCGCTCCCCGTCACGGGCTCGACCAACGAGGACGCGCTTCGGGCCGCCCGGGACGGCGACCCGGGGCCCCTGTGGATCGTCGCCGCGGAGCAGCAGGCGGGGAGGGGGCGGCACGGCCGGAGCTGGACCTCGCCGCCCGGCAACCTCTACGCCTCCCTGCTCCTGATCGACCCGTGCGAGCCGCGCTTCGCGCCCCAGCTCGGCTTCGTCACGGGGCTCGCCCTCCACCAGGCGATCGAGGGCCTCGCCGGCACGGGCGCGCCGCGGCTGGCGCTGAAATGGCCGAACGACCTCCTCCTCGATGGCGCCAAGCTCGCCGGGATCCTGCTCGAAGGCCACCGGATCGACGGCCGCTTCGCGGTCGTGGTCGGCTGCGGGGTCAACGTCGCGAGCGCGCCCGAGGGCACGCCCTATCGGACCGCCTCGCTCCAGGATCTGCGACCGGGCCTCACCCGCGAGGCCCTGTTTCCGGCTTTCGCCGCCGCCTTCGCGCGCTGCTTCTCGGCCTGGCAGGAGGCGCACCGCTCCGGGCATCCCGACCCGTTCGCGGCGACCCGGCGTCTCTGGCTCGCGCGCGCCGCCGGGATCGGCACCGAGGTGACCTTGCGGCTCCCGTCCGGCGAGCGCCGCGGACGCTTCGCCGGGCTCGACCCGGCCGGGCGCCTCGAACTCGACACGGGCCGAGGCCTGGAACTCATCGACGCGGGCGATCTTTACTTTCCCGCTCCGCACCCCAGAACCGCCGAGCTCCCTGCCGGCACCACAGGATCCTGACCTCATGGCGTCTTCCACGGACGAACTCGTCTTCGTTCCCCTCGGCGGTCTCGGCGAGATCGGCATGAACGCCGCCCTCTACGGCTTCGGTCCCGCGGACGACCGGCAATGGATCCTGGTCGATTGCGGCATGGGCTTCGGGGGCGAGGAGAACCTGCCCGGCGTCGACGTGGTCTATCCCGACCTGCGCTTCATCGAGGAGGACCGGCCGAACCTCCTCGGGATCCTCATCACCCACGCCCACGAGGACCATATCGGCGCGCTGGTCGAGATGTGGCCGCGCCTCAAGGCGCCGGTCTACGCCACCCGCTTTGCGATCGGCCTGCTCGAGACCCGCCGCCTGTCCGAGCCCGGCGCCCCGAAGGTGAAGCTCAACGAGATCGTGCCGGGCCAGCGCCTCAAGCTCGGGCCGTTCGACATCGAGTTCGTGCCCGTCGCCCACTCGATCCCGGAATCGAACGCGGTCGCAATCCGCACGCCGGCGGGCCTCGTGGTCCATACCGGCGACTGGAAGATCGACGATACGCCCTATCTCGGCTCGCTCACCTCGGCAGACGCCTTCCGGGCGCTGGGCGACGAAGGCGTGCTGGCGCTCGTGTGCGATTCCACCAACGTGGTGCGCGAGGGCGTGAGCCCGAGCGAGGCCGACGTGTCCCGTTCGCTCGCCGAGCTCATCAAGGCCTCGCCCGAGCGCGTCGCGATCACGACCTTCGCCTCGAACGTGGCGCGCCTGCGCTCGGTCGCCGAAGCCGCGCGGGAGGCGGGGCGCGAGGTCGTGGTGGTGGGCCGCGCCATGGAGCGCGTCGTCGACGTCGCCAAGGAATGCGGCTACCTCGACGACCTGCCGGAATTCCGCCGCCCCGACGCCTTCGGCTATTTCCCGCGCGACAAGGTCGTGTGCCTGCTCACCGGCTCGCAGGGCGAGCCGCGCGCCGCGCTCGCCCGCATCGCCAACGACGAGCATCCCGACATCGCGCTCTCCCCGGGCGACCGGGTGATCTTCTCCTCCCGCGCGATTCCGGGCAACGAGAAGGGGATCGGCACGATCATCAACAGCCTCATCGCCAACGGCGTCGAGGTCATCACCGACCGCACCCACATGGTCCACGTCTCGGGCCACCCGCGCCGGGGCGAGCTCGCGAAGATGTACGAGTGGACGCGGCCCCGCATCGCCATTCCCGCCCACGGCGAGGCCCTGCATCTGGCCGAGCACGCGCGCTTCGCGCAGGCGCAGGGGGTGCCGGAGGTCGTGCGGGCCAAGAACGGCACCATGGTGCGCCTCGCGCCCGGCAAGGCCGAGATCATCGACAACGTCCCGGTGGGACGCCTCTACCGCGACGGCGACATCGTCACCGAATCCACGGACCGGGCCCTGCCGGAGCGGCGCAAGCTCGCCGTGGCCGGCATCGTCAGCGTCGCGATCGCCATCGACGACCGCGGCGACGTCGCCGGCGATCCGATCGTCGACCTGATGGGGATCCCGGCCAAGAGCCGCAGCGGCGAGGAGATCGCGGACCTGATCGCGGACGCGGTCGGCGACGTGCTCGATTCGCTGCCGAAGCCCAAGCGCCGCGACCCCGAGGCGGTCGAGAACGCGGTCGTGCGGTCGATCCGGGCCAAGGTGAACGAGGTCTGGGGCAAGAAGCCCGCCTGCCACGTGCTCGTGATCGAGGTATAGCGGAGCCATGGATCCCCGACCCGAAGGGCAGGGGACGATGGCCGGGGGCAAATGATGATCGGACGCCTGAACCATGTCGCCATCGCGGTGAAGGACATCGCGGCCGCATCGCGCACCTACCGCGACACGCTGGGCGCGGAGGTCTCGGCCCCCGAGGCGATGCCGGAGCACGGGGTCACGGTGGTGTTCGTCACCCTGCCCAACACCAAGGTGGAGCTGCTGGAGCCGCTGGGCGAGGCCTCGCCGATCGCGGGCTTCCTGGAGAAGAACCCCGCCGGCGGCATCCATCACCTCTGCTACGAGGTCGACGACATCCTGGCCGCCCGCGACCGGCTCGTCGCCGGCGGCGCGCGGGTGCTCGGCGACGGCACGCCGAAGACCGGCGCCCACGGCAAGCCGGTGCTCTTCCTCCACCCGAAGGATTTCTGCGGCACCCTCGTCGAGCTCGAGCAGGCGTGACGCCATGGCGCTCCTCCGCCGCATCGCCGCTTCCTTCTGGGCGACCCTCGCGGTCGCGGTCCTGATCTCGGCCGCCGCGATCGCGGTGGCGGTCCAGGCCTTCGGCCTGAGAATCAGCGGCGGGATCGCGCTCTATTTCGTGATCTGGTGGACGAGCCTGTTCGCGGTCCTGCCCTTCGGGGCGCGCAGCCAGGCCGAGGCCGGGGAGGTCACGGCCGGGACCGAGCCGGGGGCGCCGGCCCTGCCGGGCCTGCGCGAAAAGGCGCTCTGGACCACGCTCGTGGCCGCAATCGTCCTGGTGGCGGCGGCCTGGCTCCTGCCGCTCGCGGGGCTGTGAGGGGGCGGAATTCGGAGCCCTGAAAACAAAAAAGCAAGGCTCCCGCCTTGCTCAAATGCCTTGTGGCATTTCTAACCCGTGGCCTATGGACCGGCCGCCGCCCTTAGCGAGAGCGGATCGAGGGCTTTTGTTCCTCCCGAAACTCGGACCGCCGCCTCAGGTCTTTGCCTTATGGCGTTCAGTAGCAGCCTTATAGCGGCGTCGATTTCCGTTGTCACCTCGTCGCTTGTGAAATAACGGCGATTTTTTGTACCTTTTCGCACGGCCGGTCCCGCTGGCGAGGCTGCATCCGGAGGGGGCCGCCGCCGCGCCCTCCCGCCGGGTGCGACCCGGAATGGAGCTTGTCTTTTGCGGGAGGTGTGTGTTGTGTGCAGGCCTCGACCCTCCCGAGGCCGTCTCCCCGGCCGCGAATCCGAAGGCGTTCCATGCGTTTGAGCCGCTACTTCATGCCCATCCTCCGGGAGACCCCGAAGGAGGCGGAGATCGTCTCCCATAGGCTGATGCTGCGCGCCGGCCTGATCCGGCAGCAATCGGCCGGGATCTATTCCTGGCTGCCGCTGGGCCTGCGGGTGCTCAACAAGGTCAACGCGATCATCCGCGAGGAGCAGAACCGCTCCGGCGCGATCGAGCTCCTCATGCCGACGATCCAGTCGGCCGACCTGTGGCGCGAGTCGGGCCGCTACGACGCCTACGGCAAGGAGATGCTGCGCATCGAGGACCGCCACGAGCGCGAGATGCTGTTCGGGCCCACCAACGAGGAGATGGTCACCGACATCTTCCGCTCCTACGTGCGCTCCTACAAGGACCTGCCGCTGAACCTCTACCACATCCAGTGGAAGTTCCGGGACGAGGTGCGCCCGCGCTTCGGCGTCATGCGCTCCCGCGAGTTCCTCATGAAGGACGCCTATTCCTTCGACCTCGACCAGGAGGGCGCGCGCCACGCCTACAACAGGATGTTCGTGGCGTACCTGCGCACCTTCGCGCGCATGGGCGTGAAGTCGATCCCGATGCGCGCCGACACCGGCCCGATCGGCGGGGACCTGAGCCACGAGTTCATCATCCTGGCCTCCACGGGCGAGAGCGAGGTGTTCTGCCACCGCGACTACCTCGACTTCGAGACCCCGGGCATCGACACGGATTTCGACGACGTCGCGGGCCTGCAGGGGATCGTCGACCACTGGACCTCGCGCTACGCCGCCACCTCCGAGATGCACGACGCCGCCGCCTACGAGGGTATCCCGGCCGACAAGCAGGTCTCGGCGCGGGGCATCGAGGTCGGCCACATCTTCTATTTCGGCACCAAGTACTCCGCCCCCATGGGCGCCAAGGTCACGGGGCCGGACGGCCAGGAGCGCGAGGTCCATATGGGCTCCTACGGCATCGGCCCGAGCCGGGTCGTCGCCGCGATCATCGAGGCGAGCCACGACGAGGCCGGGATCATCTGGCCCGAGGCGATCGCCCCCTTCGACGTCGCGATCCTCAACCTCAAGACCGGCGATTCCGGCACCGACGCCGCCTGCGAGGGGCTCTACCGCGACCTCTCCGCGGCCGGCCGCGACGTCCTCTACGACGACCGCGACGAGCGCCCGGGCGCCAAGTTCGCGACCGCCGACCTCGTCGGCATCCCCTGGCAGGTCGTGGTCGGGCCGAAGGGCCTCGCCGAGGGCAAGGTGGAGCTGAAGCGCCGCGCCACCGGCGAGCGCGAATCCCTGCCGCTCGCCGACGTGGCGGCGCGGCTCGGACGCAAGGCTTAAACCCCGTGGCCGTCGCCGGCACCGGATCCACCAGGGCCTTCGCGGGCTTCGAGTGGCTGCTCGCCGGCCGGTATCTCCGCACGCGCCGGCGCGAGGGCTTCGTGTCGGTGATCGCCGGCTTCTCGTTCATCGGCATCATGCTCGGGGTCGCGACGCTCATCATCGTGCTTTCGGTGATGAACGGCTTCCGGCACGAGCTCCTCGGCAAGATCGTCGGCATCAACGGCCACATCTTCATCGCCCCCATGGACAAGCCGCTCACCGACTTCGCCGAGGTTTCGGCGCAGGTGGCGCGGATCCCGGGCGTGCGGCGCGCCATCCCGATGGTCGAGGGCCAGGCCTTCGGCTCGTCGCAGTACAACGGCAGCGGCGTGCTGGTGCGCGGCGTGCGCGGCGAGGACATGCTGCGCATCGAGGCGGTGTCGAAGAACCTGCGCCAGGGCACCCTCGCGGACTTCGACGCCCGCGGCGGCGTCGCGCTCGGGCGGCGCCTCGCGGAGTCGCTGTCGCTCCAGGTCGGCGACACCTTCACGCTGGTCACGCCGCGCGGCGCCACGACCCCCTTCGGCACGGCCCCGCGCATCAAGGGATATCCCGTGGTCGCGGTGTTCGAGATCGGCATGTCGGAGTTCGACGCCAGCTTCGTCTACATGCCGCTCGGGGAAGCGCAGGGCTACTTCAACCGCGAGGGCGACGTGAACGTGGTCGAGGTGTTCCTCGACGACGCCGACCGCGTGGACGAGGCGCGCGAGGCCATCGAGGGCTCGCTCGAGCGCCAGGTGCTGCTCACCGACTGGCGCCAGCGCAACCGCACCTTCTTCGCGGCGCTCGAGGTGGAGCGCAACGTGATGTTCATCATCCTGACCCTGATCGTGCTCGTCGCCGCGCTCAACATCATCTCCGGGCTCATCATGCTCGTGAAGGACAAGTCGCACGACATCGCGATCCTGCGCACCATGGGGGCGACGCGGGGCGCGATCATGCGCGTGTTCCTGATCACGGGCGCGTCGATCGGCATCCTCGGCACGCTGGCGGGCTTCGCGCTCGGGCTCCTGATCGCGGCCAACATCCAGGGCCTGCAGAACTTCCTGTCCTGGGCGCTGAACCGCCAGCTCTGGGACCCGACCATGCGCTTCCTCTCGGAGATCCCGGCGCAGATCAACCCGGCCGAGGTGGTCTCGGTGCTCGTGATGGCGATGTTCCTGTCGCTGCTCGCGACCCTCTATCCGTCCTGGCGGGCGGCGCGACTCGACCCCGTCGAGGCGCTCCGGTACGGTTGAGGATGCGCGTCTTTCTCATGGGCGGATGGTTCGTGCACCCGCGCGCGGCCGGGGAGCGGTGAGGCCATGGCCGAGGCGCGCCCGCAACCCTCGCTCTTCCTCTCCCGCGTCGAGCGGCGCTACCCGCAAGGTGAGGGGTTCCTGCACGTGCTGCGCGGGGCCGACCTCGCGATCTGGCCCGGCGAGATCGTCGCCCTCGTGGCGCCCTCCGGCACCGGCAAGTCGACGCTCCTCCACGTCGCGGGGCTGCTCGAGAAGCCCGACGGCGGCGAGGTCTACATCGCGGGCGAGGCGACGGCCGCGATGGACGATTCCGGCCGCACGACCCTGCGCCGCCAGGAGATCGGCTTCGTCTACCAGTTCCACCATCTTCTGCCTGAGTTCTCCGCGCTCGAGAACGTGGTGATGCCGCAGATCATCCGCGGCCTGAAGAAGGGCGACGCGCAGGAGCGCGCCCGCCAGCTCCTCGGGTTCCTGGGCCTCGGCGAGCGCCTCGACCACCGGCCCGCGGAGCTCTCCGGCGGCGAGCAGCAGCGCGTCGCGATCGCGCGCGCGGTCGCCAACGCGCCCCGGGTGCTGCTCGCCGACGAGCCGACCGGCAACCTCGATCCCGCGACCGCGGGCCACGTGTTCAAGACCCTGGTGGCCATCGTGCGCGCCTCGCGCGTCGGGGCGCTGATCGCGACCCACAACCTGGAGCTCGCCGCGCGCATGGACCGCCGCGTCACGATCCGCGAGGGCAAGGTCGTCCAGCTCCCCTGAGCGACAGCGAGCCTGTTCCGGGTCCGTCCGCGCCTGCGGGAATCCCGCTTCCCCGATCCGTCCAGCCGCCATGCACCGCCCGTCAACAGGGCGCCGGGCCGTTAACGCTCCGGTGACCCTGCCGGCAGGTAGCAGCTTTTGGCATCTTTACTGAGAACAAACGGCGCACAAAGATGAACAGACAAGGAACACGGAGGTTCACATGTTGCGCACCGTTCTCACGGCCACCGCGGAGCTTACCTCGCTCGCGGCGTTCGGCACCATGGTGGCCCTCTGGGCGCTCATCCTGGCCTGAGACTTGTCCACAGGACTCCGCTCCCGACGCGCGCCGGCGGGTCTCCCCGCCGGCCTTGTCCACAGGACTCCGCGCCGCCGGATCGGCGGCGCCCGGGTCCCCGGCGTTTCTCCCTCGGGTGCTGCGCGCTCGCGTCGCCTCGACGCGGACGCCGATCCGGTTTCCACAGGGGCCTGCGCGAGGGCGCAGACTCGACTCGGTCGCGGCGGGTCGCCGTGGCATGATGGGACCGGCCGGTCGGGGGTGTGAATGCGTGTCTTGAGCGAAATCGGCTTCGTCCACCTGCACGTGCACTCCTCGTATTCGCTGCTCGAGGGCGCCGTGAAGGTCGCCGACCTCGCCAAGATGGCGGCGGCCGACAAGCAGCCGGCGCTCGCGCTCACCGACACCAACAACCTCTTCGGCGCACTCGAATTCTCCGAGAAGCTCGCCGGCATGGGGATCCAGCCGATCGCGGGCCTGCAGCTCTCGGTGCAGTTCGAGGAGCCCGATCCGGCCGCGCGGCAGGCGGCGTTTCCCGCCTTCCACAACATTGTCCTGCTGGCGCAGTGCGAGGAGGGCTACCGCAACCTCATGCGGCTCGGCAGCCGGGCCTATTTCGACGTGCCGCTCGGCGATTCGCCGCGCGTGAGCGCGCAGGTCCTCGGCCGGCATTGCCAAGGGCTGATCGCGCTCACCGGCGGGCCCACGGGGCCGCTCGATTCGGCGCTGCGCGCGCAAGGAAAGGCCGATCTCGCGCAGGCGCGGCTCGAGGTCCTGAAGCGCGCCTTCGGGCCGCAGCTCTACGTCGAGATCCAGCGCCACGGCCTCGACCACGAGCGGGCCGTGGAGGCGGAGCTGATCGCGCTCGCCGACCGCAACGGCCTGCCGCTCGTCGCCGCGAACGAGCCGTTCTTCGCCAAGTCCGACGATTACGAGGCCCACGACGCCCTGCTCGCCGTCGCGGAAGGGCGCCTCGTCTCCGACGACAGCCGGCGCCGCCTGTCGCCGGAGCACGGCTTCAAGTCGCGCCGCGAGATGATGGCGCTGTTCAAGGACCTTCCCGACGCGCTCGCGGCCAGCGTCGAGATCGCCATGCGCTGCGCCTACCGGGTCGCGACCCGCAAGCCGATCCTTCCGAGCTTCGGCCTGCCGCCCGGCGAATCGCGGGCGGAGGCGGCCGAGTTCCTCGACGAGGCCGGCGAGCTGCGCCGCCAGGCCGAGGCCGGCCTCGAAAAGCGCCTCGCCGCCCACGGCCCGGCGCCGGGCCTGACCGAGCAGGATTACCGCGACCGCCTCGCCTACGAGGTCGGCGTCATCGAGAGGATGAAGTTCCCGGGCTACTTCCTGATCGTGTCCGACTTCATCAAATGGGCCAAGGACCACGACATCCCGGTCGGCCCCGGCCGCGGCTCCGGCGCGGGCTCGCTCGTGGCCTATGCGCTCACGATCACCGACCTCGACCCCTTACGCTTCAACCTGCTGTTCGAGCGCTTCCTCAACCCCGAACGCGTCTCGATGCCGGACTTCGACATCGACTTCTGCGTCGAGGGCCGCGAGCGCGTGATCGACTACGTGCAGCAGCGGTACGGCGAGGAGCAGGTCGGGCAGATCATCACCTTCGGGACGCTCCTCGCCCGCGGCGTCCTGCGCGACGTCGGCCGCGTGCTCGAGATGCCCTACGGGCAGGTCGACAAGCTCACCAAGATGGTGCCGCAGAACCCGGCCAATCCGGTGACGCTCGCGCAGGCGATCGAGGGCGAGCCGCGCCTCCAGGCGGCGATCGCCGAGGAGCCCGTGGTGGCCCGCCTCATCGACATCGCCAGGAAGCTGGAGGGCCTGCACCGGCACGCCTCCACCCACGCCGCCGGCATCGTAATCGGCGACCGGCCGCTGCAGGAGCTCGTGCCGCTCTACCGCGACCCGAAGACCGGGATGCGCGTGACCCAGTTCAACATGAAATGGGTCGAGCAGGCCGGCCTCGTGAAGTTCGACTTCCTCGGCCTCAAGACGCTCACGGTGCTGCGCACCGCGACCGACCTCCTGAAAGCGCGCGGCACCACGATCGACCTCTCGGCCCTGCCGCTCGACGACAAGCACACCTACGACTGCCTGAAGCGCGGCGAGACCGTCGGCGTGTTCCAGGTGGAATCGGCGGGCATGCGCAAGGCGCTCGTCGAGATGGAGACCGACCGCTTCGAGGACATCATCGCCCTCGTGGCGCTCTACCGCCCGGGCCCGATGGCCAACATCCCGGTCTATTGCGCGCGCAAGCTCGGCAAGGACGAGCACAACAAGAAAGACTGGTACCTGCACCCGAAGCTGGAGCCGATCCTGCGCGAGACCTTCGGGATCATCGTGTACCAGGAGCAGGTCATGCAGGCCGCCCAGGAGCTCGCCGGCTACTCGCTCGGCGACGCCGACCTGCTCCGCCGCGCCATGGGCAAGAAGATCAAGGCCGAGATGGACGCCCAGCGCGGCCGCTTCGTCTCCGGCGCCCAGGAGCGGGGCCTCTCCAAGGCGCTCGCCGACGAGATCTTCGACCTCCTCGCAAAGTTCGCGGATTACGGCTTCAACAAGAGCCACGCGGCGGCCTACGCCCTCATCGCGTTCCAGACCGCGTACCTGAAGGCGAATTACCCGACCGAGTTCCTGGCGGCGTCCATGACGCTCGACCTCGACAACACCGACAAGCTCTCCGACTTCCGCTCGGAGGCCCAGCGCCTCGGGATCGCGGTGGAGCCGCCCTCGGTCAACCGCTCGGGCGTCGTCTTCGACGTCGCCTACGACGCGGAGGGCAAGGGCGCGATCCGCTACGCGCTCGCGGCCGTGAAGGGCGTCGGCCGGCAGGCCATGGAGGCGCTCGTCGAGACGCGCGGGGACAAGCCCTTCAAGGACCTCGCCGACTTCGCCCGGCGCATCAACGCGCGGATCCTCAACAAGCGCATCCTCGAGAACCTCATCGCCGCCGGCGCCTTCGACGAGCTCGAGCCCGACCGGGCGCGCGCCACCGCCTCGATCGACGCCATGCTGAGCCTCGCCCAGCAGGCCCACGAGGCCGCGAACGGCGGCACGATGGACATGTTCGGCGGCGTCGCCAACGCGGACGTGCAACTGCGCGTCGGCGAATACCAGCCCTGGCCGGCGGCGCTCCGGCTCCAGAAGGAATACGACGCGGTCGGCTTCTTCCTTTCCGGCCATCCGCTCGACGAATACGGCCACCTGCTCCAGCGCCTGCGGGTGCAGACCTGGGCGGAGTTCTGCCGCTCCGTGCGCGCCGGCAACGCGGCCGGCCGCGTCGCCGCGACCGTGCTCGACCGGACCGAGCGGCGCACCAAGACCGGCAACAAGATGGGCATCCTCACGCTCTCGGATCAGAGCGGGCATTTCGAGGCCATCGTGTTCTCGGAAGGCCTTCAGATCTACCGCGACATCCTGGAGCCGGGCCGCCCGGTCGTGCTGATGCTCCAGGCCGGGCTCGAGGGCGAAGACGTGCGCGCCCGGATCGGCCACGCCGAGCCTCTCGACGAGGCGGTCGCCAAGCACCAGAAGGGCATGACGATCTTCCTGCGCGACGAGCGCCCGATCCCGAGCGTGCAGGAGCGCCTGAAGGGCCGCGGCGAGGGCGAGGTCTCGATCGTGATCATCCTCGACGAGGGCGACCGGGAGGTCGAGGTGAAGCTCAAAGGGCGCTACGCCACCTCGCCCCAGGTCGCGGGCGCGCTCCGCGCCGTCCCGGGCGTGGTGGACGTGCAGATGCACTGAGCCCGGGAACCAAGGGACGACGAAAAAGCCGCCGGACCGGGTCCGGCGGCTTTCGCTTTGGGGGGAGGGGCTGTCTACCGGCGCTGCGCGGTGCGGACCTGCGGATCCTCGAAGGGGCGTGCCCGGAAGGCCGAGCCGTCGCGGCCGACGCGCTCGCCGAAGGCGAACAGGGCCTGCATGTAGTCCTGGTCGAAGGGCGCCTTGGTGGACTGGGTGAAGCGCTCGTCGATATGGGTGAACTGCATCCTGGCGCCGCTGCGCTGGGCAAAGCCCGCATGGGCGGAGAGCGCCGCGCGGCTCGCCGCCTTCACGGCGACGCCGAGCGAGCGGCCGAGGATCGACAGCGTCGAGCGCTCCGTGACCTGGAATTCCGGCTGGAGCTGGGCGTTGACGACCACGTAGATCGGCTGGGTCGTGAGCGCGTTGCGGGCGCTCTGGAGGCCGGCGATCACCGGCTCGGGCGCCACGAAGAACGGGGTCGTGATGCCGCCGTCCGCGTGCATCTCGGTGAAGGCTTTGCCGTTCGCCTCGACCCCGATCTCGACCGGCGGGAAGATGCCCGGGATCGCCGCCGACGCGAGCAGGATGTCGCGGAAGAGCTTGAGCGAGGATTCCGAGCCCTCGGCCGCGATCGCGCCCATGTTCCAGGCGACCGGCCGCTGCACGTCGATGTTGGTGGTCACCACGAACAGGCGCCGGCCCTGCCGGTGCTCCTCGGCCACGCGGGCGAGAAGCTCGGGCGTCACGAAGCGGGCGATGAGTTTCGTGAGCGGCCAGGTGTCGGTGAGGCTCTGGCCCGTGCCGCCGAACTCGAACACGTCCGCGGCCGAGATCGTGGTGTAGGCCTCCTTGAGGGCCGCGTCCGCCTCGGCACCCGCGAAGGCGAGCGGCGCGATGAGGGCGCCGGTGCTGATGCCGGTCACGACGCCGAAGCGCGGCCGCGTGCCGGCCTCGCTCCAGCCGTTGAGGAGGCCCGCCGCGTAGGCGCCGTTCTCGCCGCCGCCCGAGAGCACGAGCCAGGGCTCCTTGGCGGCGCGGGCGGCCGGGGCGAGGGCGGCGCGGTATTCCTCGACGGAATCGGCGAAGAAGCGGGCCTGGCGGATCCGGCCGACCTCGGCCTGGACGCTCTCGGCGGCCGTGAAGGCGGTGCGCTGGGTCGAGCGCTGGTTCTCCGCCACCGTGCCCGCAAGGGCAGGGGCGGGGGCGGCGAGCAGCAGCGCCGCCACGCTCGCAGCAGCCAGGCTCGGGATTCGGTACGCAACACCCACGGTGATCTCCATTGCGATCTGGTTTTGAGAAGCCAACTCGGGGTCGAGAGGCGAGTTCCGCCAAGTTGGCGTGGTGCGACCGGAGATACCGTGGGGCGGGGGAGGGCGATGTTACTTTCCGCACATCGCTGCGGAGCTTGTCCCGGCCGGCCCGAAGCCTTGATGGAGGGCGGGGAACAACTATATGACGGAAGACAACGCGCGCGCGCGGCTTTCGTTGCGTTCGCTTGCAATGGCGCGGCTTTCGGCGTATAGGCGCGCCCATCCCACACGCGGAGCCTGCCCCATGATCCTAATGGGGCGTCCCGGTGACCGGCCTGGCCGGTCCACTGCTCCGCGGAGGCTTAACCGGAGAACTTCGATGGCCCTTCCCGACGTCTCGATGCGCCACCTCTTGGAGGCCGGCGCCCATTTCGGCCACCAGGCCCACCGCTGGAACCCCAAGATGGCGCAGTTCATCTTCGGGACCCGCAACAACATCCACATCATTGACCTCGCCCAGACGGTCCCGATGATGCACCGCGCCCTCCAGGCCGTGAGCGACACCGTCGCCCGCGGCGGCCGCGTGCTCTTCGTCGGCACGAAGCGCCAGGCCGCCGATGCGGTCGCCGACGCGGCCAAGCGCTCGGCGCAGTACTACGTGAACTCGCGCTGGCTCGGCGGCATGCTGACCAACTGGAAGACCATCTCGGGCTCGATCTCGCGCCTGCGCAAGGTCGACGAGATCCTCGCCGGCGGCGGCCAGGGCCTCACCAAGAAGGAGCGCCTGATGCTCGCCCGCGAGAAGGACAAGCTCGAGCGGGCTCTCGGCGGCATCAAGGACATGGGCGGCATCCCCGACCTGATCTTCGTGATCGACACCAACAAGGAGCAGCTCGCGATCCAGGAGGCCAAGCGCCTCGGGATCCCGGTGGCCGCCATCGTCGACACCAACTGCGACCCGGACGGCATCACCTTCCCGGTCCCGGCGAACGACGACGCCGGCCGCGCGATCTCGCTCTATTGCGAGATGGTCGCCCGCGCCGCCATCGACGGCATCGCCCGCGGCCAGGGTGACGTCGGCATCGACGTCGGCGCCTCCGAGAACCCGATGATGGAAGAGCTGCCCGCGAACGACGCCGGCACGCCCGAGCAGACCGAGCAGTTCGAGCGCCTCGCCGCCCCGCGCGGCGCGCCGGACGACTTCACCAAGCTCACGGGCGTCGGCCCGCAGCTCGCCCAGAAGCTCAACGACGCCGGGATCTTCCACTACTGGCAGCTCGCCGCCATGCAGCCCGGCGACGTCGCCAAGCTCGACGCCGACCTCAAGCTCAACGGCCGCATCGACCGCGACGGCTGGATGACCCAGGCCCGCACGCTGATCGAGGCCGCCTAAAAGCACCCGGCCCGACGACCGGAGCCGGCCCGGCCGGCTCCGCGTGCAGCCGACGACCTGACAAGCCCGGCGCTCCCCGCGGACGCCGGGCTCCCCATATTCCGACCTTTGAAAGGACCGACCATGGCGAACATTACCGCTGCGCTGGTGAAGGAGCTGCGCGACAAGACGGGCGCCGGCATGATGGACTGCAAGGCCGCCCTCAACGAGACGGCCGGCGACATCGAAGCGGCGGTGGACTGGCTGCGCAAGAAGGGTCTCGCCAAGGCCGCCAAGAAGGCCGGCCGCGTCGCGGCCGAGGGCCTCGTGGCCGTCGAGTCCTCGGGCCACCAGGCCGCGATCCTCGAGGTCAATTCCGAGACCGACTTCGTGGCCCGCAACGACGCCTTCCAGGCCTTCGCCCGCGAAGCCGCCAAGATCGCCCTCATGGGCGACGGCACCGTGGAGTCGCTCGAAGGTGCGCACTTCCCGGGCTCGCAGACCACCGTGAAGGACCGCCTCAACGAGCTCATCGCCACGATCGGCGAGAACATGACGCTGCGCCGGCTCCAGAAGCTGGAGGTCTCCAAGGGCCTGATCGCGTCTTACGTCCACAACGCGGTCAGCGAGGGCCTCGGCAAGATCGGCGTGCTCGTGGCGCTCGAGTCCGAGGGCGACGTCACCGCGCTCGCCACGCTCGGCCGCCAGATCGCCATGCACGTCGCGGCCACGAGCCCGCTCGCGGTCGACGCCTCGGGCCTCGACCCGGCGACGCTGGAGCGCGAGTCGAACATCCTGCGCGAGAAGAATGCCGGCAAGCCCGACCACGTGATGCAGAAGATCGTCGAGAGCGGCCTGAAGAGCTACTACAAGGAGGTCACCCTCCTCGAGCAGTCCTTCGTGCACGACCCCTCGAAGACCGTCGCCCAGATCCTCAAGGAGGCCGAGTCCAAGGTCGGCAAGCCCGTCGCCCTCAAGGCCTTCGTGCGCTTCGCCCTCGGCGAGGGCATCGAGAAGGAGGAGGGGCCGGACTTCGCCTCCGAGGTCGCCGCGGCGGCCGGAACCAAGGCCTGAGGCTCGAACGGAGCCACACCGAAACGGCGGCCGGAAGGCCGCCGTTTTCGTATCCGGCGCCTTTTCGCGGAAATCCCGAATTTCGATCTGGCCCTCGCCCGCGTCTTCGCCTATCGGACGGCACCCCGCGATCGGGTCTCGCCTCCCGGTCGCGCCGCCCCACATGGTCCGGGACAGGCACCGGGCCGGCGGCGGCCCGCACCTCCGGGATCGGGAAGGGTCCGCCGGACCCGAAGAACACCAAGAGGCAGGCGGCGATCCCATCCTTCCGGCGCGTGCTCCTGAATTTCGAACGACAAGAGGTTGGCGGTGACTCAATCCTTCCGGCGCGTGCTCGTGAAGCTCTCCGGCGAAGCCCTCATGGCGCCGGACGGCTTCTGGCTTCATCCCCAGACCCTGGCGGCGCTCGCCGAGGACCTCGCGGCGGCGACCCGCGCCGGCACCGAGATCGCCCTCGTGATCGGCGGCGGCAACATCATCCGCGGCGCGCGCATGAGCGCGGCCGGATGGATCGACCGGGCGACCGCGGATTCCATGGGCATGCTCGCCACGGTGATGAACTCGCTCGCCCTCGAGACGGCGCTCAACGCCGCCGGGGTCCAGGCCCGCACCATGTCGGCGGTGTCGATGCCGACGATCTGCGAGACGTACGCCCGGCAGCCCGCCCTGCACCACCTCGAGAAGGGCCAGGTGCTGGTGCTCGCCGGCGGCACCGGCAACCCGTTCTTCACCACCGACACCTCGGCGGTGCTGCGCGCCGCGGAACTGCGCTGCGACGCCGTCCTCAAGGCCACCCAGGTCGACGGCGTCTACTCGGCCGACCCGAAGGCGGACCCGAACGCCACCCGCTACGACCGCCTGACCCACGACGAGGCCATCACCCGCGACCTCAAGGTGATGGACACCGCCGCCTTCGCCCTCGCCCGCGAGAACCGGCTTCCCATCATCGTGGGCAGCCTGCACCCGCCGAGCTCGGTTTCGGCGATCCTGAACGGGCGCGCACCCTCCACGGTTGTGGCGCCCTGACGGCCCGCGGCGCGCCTCGCGCCCCGGCGGCGCGACCGCCGCGCGGGAGCGCGATCCGCGCTCCGCGACGCCCCTTGAAGCTCAACCCGGGTCGGCGTAAGCCCGTACGACGTTCGCGTGAGGAATGAAAAGCGATGAGCACACCGACGTTTGACCTTGGTGACGTGAAGCGCCGCATGCAGGGCGCCATCAATGCCCTCAAGCACGACCTCAACAGCCTCCGCACGGGCCGGGCTTCGCCGAGCCTGCTCGATCCGCTCCAGGTCGACGCCTACGGCTCCGCGATGTCCATGAACCAGGTCGCGACGGTGAGCGTGCCGGAGCCGCGCCTCCTCTCGGTCCAGGTCTGGGACCGCGGCATGGTCGCGGCGGTCGAGAAGGCGATCCGCGAATCCGATCTCGGGCTCAATCCGCAGACGGAAGGGCAGGTCATCCGGCTGCGCATCCCCGAGATGAACGAGCAGCGCCGCAAGGAGATGGTCAAGGTCGCGCACAAATACGCGGAGGAAGCCCGCATCGCCGTGCGCCACGTGCGCCGCGACGGGCTCGACCTCCTCAAGCGCCTCGAGAAGGACGGCTCCATCAGCCAGGACGACGAGAAGCGGCAGGCCGACCTGGTCCAGAAGGCGACCGACCAGTCCGTCGCCGAGATCGATGCGGCGCTGGCCTCCAAGGAGAAGGAGATCATGCAGGTCTGAGGGCCTCGCATGATCGGCGCATCATCATGAACGGCGACACGGCGGGCACGGCGACGGCACCTCCTTCCTCCGGGCACGGAGAGGGAATGCCGGCCCATGTCGCCATCATCATGGACGGCAACGGCCGCTGGGCCGCGACGCGCGGCCTGCCGCGGGTCGAGGGGCACCGCCGCGGCATCGAGGCGATCCGGCGGGCGGTGCGCGCCGCCGGCGACCTCGGCATCCGCTACCTGACGGTCTACAGCTTCTCCTCCGAGAACTGGCGCCGCCCGGCCCAGGAGGTCGCCGACCTCATGGGGCTGCTCAAGCGCTTCGTGCGGCACGACCTCGCCGACCTCCACGCCAACAACGTGCGGGTCCGGATCATCGGCGACCGGGACAGCCTCCAGCCCGACATCCGCGCGCTGCTGCAGGAATCCGAGGACCTGACCCGCCGCAACACGGGCCTCACCCTGGTGGTGGCCTTCAACTACGGCGGCCGGCAGGAGATCGCCCGCGCGGCCCGCACGCTCGCCGAGCAGGTCGCGGCCGGGACGCTCGATCCGGCCGACATCGACATGGACCGCCTGGAGGCCGCCCTCGACACCAGCGGCATCCCGGACCCGGACCTCGTGATCCGCACCTCCGGCGAGCAGCGGGTGTCGAACTTCCTGACCTGGCAGTCCGCCTATTCCGAGTTCGTGTTCGTCCCGGATTTCTGGCCGGACTTCGACCACCAGACCCTCAAGGCCGCCATCGACGAGTATCGCCGCCGCGACCGCCGGTTCGGGGGCCTGAGCGTCCGGACCGGCTAGCATGCCCGCCCCCGAAAGCACCCGGGCTCCGGCGCCCGCGACGCCGATGCCGGACCCCGGCGGGCGCGCGGCCCCGCGCCGCTGGATGGCGACCGAGCTCGGCGCCCGGGTGGTCTCGGCCCTCGTGATGGCCTTCGCGGCCCTCATCGCGACCTGGCAGGGCGGCTGGCTCTTCGCCCTGTTCTGGCTCCTCGCCGGCACCGCGGTGCTCGCCGAATGGATCGCGATGACGCGGGTCCGCCCGCGTCTGCCGCTCCAGGTGCTGCTCGGGGCGGCGCTCGGCCTCCTCACCTTCCTCTATCTCACCGGCGCCGGCCCGGCGGCCTCCGGCCTCGTCGCCTTCGCGGCGATCGTCCTCGGGGCGCTGATCGCCCGGAGCGGGCGCGACCGGCTCTGGACCGTCTCGGGCTTCGTCTACGCCGCGGTGATCAGCGTGGTGCCGCCGCTGGTCCGCGACCATCCCGAGCTCGGGATGGTCGGGCTCCTGTGGATGTTCGCGGTGGTGTGGATCACCGACATCGCGGCCTATTTCACCGGGCGGCGGCTCGGCGGTCCGAAGCTGTGGCCCCGCGTCAGCCCGAAGAAGACCTGGTCGGGCTTCGGCGGCGGCCTGATCGGCGGCACCCTGTGCGGGCTCGGGGTCGCCTGGACGGCGAACCGCTACGGCTGGACGCCGCCCGTGGATTTCGCGGTGGTCACGCTGGTCTCGGCGGTCGCCTCGGTGGCGAGCCAGCTCGGCGACCTCGGCGAATCCGCCATGAAGCGCGCCTTCGCGGTGAAGGATTCGAGCCACCTCATCCCCGGCCACGGCGGCGTGATGGACCGGCTCGACGGGTTCTGGTCGGTCGCGGCCCTCCTCGGCCTCGCGCTCCTCGTTGCCTCGCTCTGATGCCGGGCGCACCATGCGGACGAACCCATCCTCCCTGTGCGATCCCGGGCGCACCCTGCCGACGAGCCCTCCGCCCGTCTTTTTTCTAGGAGCTCCATGACCCAGACCCTCACGATCCTCGGCGCCACGGGCTCGATCGGCCGCTCGACGGCCGACGTGGTGCTCGCCCACCGCGACGCCTTCCAGATCCAGGCCGTGGTGGGGGGCCGCGACGCCGGGGCCCTCGCCGCGGTCGCGAAACGCCTCGACGCCCGGTTCGCGGCCCTCGCCGACCCGGAGGGCGGAGCGGAGCTCGAGGCCGCGCTCGCGGGGTCGGGCATCGCCTGCGGGGCCGGGGAGAGCGCCGTCCTCGAGGCGGTCGAGCGCGAGGCCGACGTGGTGCTCGCGGCGATCAGCGGCACCGCGGGCCTGAAGCCGACGCACGCCGCCATGAAGCCAGGCCGGCGGATCGCGCTTGCCAACAAGGAAAGCCTCGTCTGCGCCGGCCAGGCCTTCATGACCGCCGCGGAGCGGATCGGGGCCGAGATCGTGCCGGTGGATTCCGAGCACAACGCGCTCCAGCAGGCGCTCGCGGCCGGAACCAACGCGGACGTGCTGGTCGCGACGATTACGGCCTCGGGCGGCCCGTTCCGGACCTGGGAGCGCGAGCGCATCGCCGGATGCACCCCCGCGGAGGCCGCGGCGCATCCGGTCTGGTCCATGGGCAACAAGATCAACATCGACTCCGCGACGTTGATGAACAAAGGCCTCGAACTCATTGAGGCGCATCATCTTTTCTCACTTGAAGCCGACCGCCTCGACGTGGTCGTCCACCCCCAGTCGATCGTCCACGGCCTGGTGCAGTGGCGCGACGGGGCGGTGACCGCGGGCCTTGCCGCGCCCGACATGAAGATCCCGATCGCCAACGCCCTCCAGCACGGCGGGCGCCTTACCATGCCTCTGCCCCGTCTCGATCTTGCCGCGATCGGGCGCTTTACGTTCGAGCGGGCCGACGAGGAGCGGTTCCCGTGCCTTCGCCTGGCCCGGGAGGCGTTGCGGGCGGGCGGGGCGCTGCCCACGATCCTCAACGCGGCCAACGAAATCGCCGTCCAGGCCTTCATGGCGGGGCGGATCGGGTTCTACGGGATTTCCAGCATGGTCGAGGCGGTGTGCTCCGCGATGTCGGCTCATGCGTCCAGGGCGCCGGCTTCGGTGCAGGAGGCCCTGGCGATCGACGAGGAAGCGCGGCGGATGGCCCGGGAGCGGGCGCCCCGGCTCGAGGCAGCCCAGTGAACGCGCCACGCGCGGGTCGGACGGGCGGACGAGGTTGACATGGACTTTTTCGGTACGGTGACGGGCGCGGCCGGGTCGCTCCTGGGTTACATCATCCCCTTCCTGATCGTGCTCACGGTCGTCGTGTTCGTGCACGAGATGGGGCATTTCCTCGTCGGGCGCTGGTGCGGGGTCGGCGTGACGGCGTTCTCGGTCGGCTTCGGTCCCGAGATCGTCGGCTACACCGACCGGCGCGGCACGCGCTGGAAGCTCTCGGCGATCCCGCTCGGGGGCTACGTCAAGTTCGTGGGCGACGTGAACGCCGCCAGCGTGCCGGATTCGGACGAGCTCAACCGCATGAGCCCCGAATTGCGGGCGATCAGCTTCCCGTACCAGAACGTCGCCAAGCGGGCCGCCATCGTGGCCGCGGGGCCGATCGCCAATTTCCTGCTCGCCATCGCGATCTTCGCCGGCGTCACCTACGTCAACGGCCGCCAGGTGCTCACCCCGCGGATCGAGGCGATCCAGCCGGGCAGCGCCGCCGAGCGGGCCGGGTTCCAGCCCGGCGACGTGATCGTCTCGATCAACGGCACCCCGATCGAGAGCTTCGCCGACATGCAGCGCTGGGTGAGCGCGAGCCCGGGCGAGACCCTCGTGATCGCGGTCGACCGCAGCGGGCGCGAGGTGCCGCTCGAGGCGGTCCCGGACCTCAAGGAGCAGAGCACCCCCTTCGGCAAGCAGCGGATCGGCCTCCTCGGCCTCCAGGCCTCGCGCGATCCCGCCGACGTGCGCCGGGTGACCTACGGCCCCTGGGGGGCGCTGAAGGCCGGCGTCGGCGAGACCTGGTACGTCATCGAGCGCACCTTCAACTACATCGGCAAGCTGGTGACCGGGCGGGAGTCCACCGACCAGCTCTCCGGGCCGATCCGGATCGCCCAGGTGTCGGGCCAGGTCGCCAATATCGGCGGCGTCGGGGGCTTGATCGGCCTCGTGGCGGTGCTGTCGGTGTCGATCGGCCTCATCAACCTGTTCCCGGTCCCGCTCCTCGACGGCGGGCACCTGCTCTTCTACGGCATCGAGGCGGCCCGGGGCCGGCCCCTGAGCGAGCGCGCCCAGGAGATCGGCTTCCGAATCGGCTTCGCCCTGGTGGTCATGCTGATGCTGTTCGCGACCTGGAACGACATCGTCCACCTCGGCGCGTCCTTCACGGGCCGCGGCACCTGACGCCCGCCCGGCCGCGCGGCCGGCGCTTCCCGCCGGAGGGCCGGATGCCCTCCGGCCCGGCCTGGCCCGGCCTGCCCGTCGCGTCCGGTCCGGGGCCATCCCGGACCCGCTCCGGCGGCCCGCTCTTTCCCCAGCGTCACCACGACGCCCCCGCGGCCCCGTCCTTCCCCAGCGTCACCACCATGCCCGGCGGTGCGGTCCCGCCGCCCGGAAACCCTTCGTTCACCCTGTCGCATCATGGGGTTGGGCGGTTTCCACCCCTTGGCAACGCATCGTTCATCCCGACCGTCATAGGTTCGAAGGGCGGACGTGACCCGGAGGACACGCCTGTCCAAAATGCCTCCTCCCCCGGAGCCCCGCCGTTTGCATCGTCGTTGAAACTTTGTACAAGCGGGAACGAACCGACAAGGTTGGCGGCTTACGATCGCCCCCCGGCGGGGTCCCCCCGCAAGGCAGAAAGATAAAGAGACGGGCCAGTTGATGATGTCGACGACCATGAAGGGCCGGCGCAAGGCGGCGAGAACGGCAGTCCTCGCCACGACCGCGATGCTGGCCGTGTTGACGACGGCAGGCGGCGCGTTCGCGCAGCAGGTGGTGGTTCAGGGCAACCGCCGCGTCGATGCCGAGACGATCCGCTCCTACGTGGTCGGCAGCGGCGGCGGGTCCGTCGAGGAGGCGCGCCGCGCCCTTCTCGCCACCGGCATGTTCTCCAACGTCACCGTCTCCCGCCGCGGCGCCCAGGTCGTGGTGTCGGTCGTCGAGAACAACGTCATCAACCGCGTCGCCTTCGAGGGCAACAAGGCCGTCGAGCGCGCCACCCTCGAGCCCGAGCTCCAGACCCGCGCCCGCGGCCCCTACAACCCCGAGACCGTCGCGGCCGACATCCAGCGCATCACCGAGGTCTACCGCCGCACCGGGCGCGGCCTCGCCCAGGTGACGTCCCGCGTGGTCGACCTCCCCAACGGCCGCATCGACGTGGTGTTCACGATCGTCGAGGGCGCCAAGACCGGGGTGAAGGAGATCCGCTTCGTCGGCAACAACGCGATCTCGGGAAGCCGCCTGCGCGGCGTGATGGTCACGACCGAGACGAACTTCCTCAGCTTCCTGAAGTCCACCGACGTCTACGATCCCGACCGCCTGGCGGCCGACCAGGAGCTGATTCGGCGCTACTACCTGAAGAACGGCTATGCCGACTTCCGGATCGTCTCGACCGACGTGCAGTTCGACGCCGGCCAGGGCGGCTACGTGATCACGATGGCGGTCGACGAGGGCGACCAGTACCGGATCGGCGCCGTCAACATCGAGTCGCGCATCCCGGACCTGGACGTCGCCGCGCTGCGCAGCCGCCTCGCCACGTCGGCGGGCAGCGTCTACGACGCGCAGGGCGTCGAGCGCTCGCTCCAGAACATCACCACCGAGGTGGCGCGGCGGGGCTACGCCTTCGCCCAGGTCCGCCCGGTCGGCACCCGCGACCCGGCGACGCGCACGATCTCCCTCGGCTACGTGATCGAGGAGGGGCCGCGCGTCTACATCGAGCGCATCAACGTGCGGGGCAACACCCGCACCCGCGACTACGTGATCCGGCGCGAGTTCGACCTCGGCGAGGGCGACGCCTACAACAAGGTGCTGGTCGACCGGGCCGAGCGCCGCCTGAACGGGCTCGGCTACTTCAAGCGCGTGCGGATCACCAACGAGCCCGGCAACACCCCCGACCGGGTCGTCCTCAACGTGGACGTCGAGGATCAGGCCACCGGCTCGTTCGCGGTGTCGGGCGGCTACTCCACGGCCGACGGCTTCATCAGCGAGGTCTCGGTCACGGAATCGAACTTCCTCGGCCGCGGCCACTTCGTCCGCGTCGCCGGCACCTACGGCGAGCGCGTGCACGGCGTCGACTTCTCCTTCACGGAGCCGTACTTCCTGGGCTACCGCCTCGCGGCCGGCTTCGACCTGTTCTCCAAGTACAGCGACCAGACCCAGTACTCGCTCTACGAGAACCGCACCACCGGCGGCCAGCTCCGCCTCGGCCTGCCGATCAGCGAGGAGATCGGGCTCACCCTGCGCTACTCCCTGTACCAGCAGGACATCAACATCCCGAACGACCGGGAGCAGCCCTACAACGACTGCTCGCGCCCGATCCGCGGGTTCACGCCGCTCAATCCGGACGGAACGCCCGCCAACATCGTGGAGAAGGGCCGCTTCAAGGGCCTGGGCTGCGAAGAGAACGGCGAGGCCTCGATCGCGCTCAAGGAATCCGAGGGCTCGTCCTGGACCTCCCTCGCCGGCGTGACGCTGTCCTACAACAACCTCGACAGCCTCAAGGACCCGCGCAACGGCGTCTACATGGAGCTGAAGCCCGACGTGGCCGGCCTCGGCGGCGACGCGCGCTACCTCCGCGTCGGCGCGGACGCCCGCTATTACCACGAGCTGTTCGAGAACATCGTCGGCATCGCCCGCGTCCAGGCCGGCCATATCCGGAGCTTCGACGACACCCTGCGCATCGTCGACCACTACTTCGTCGGCCCCTCGCTGGTCCGCGGCTTCGCGACCTCCGGCATCGGCCCGCGCGACGTCTCGAACCTCAACTCGAACGCGATCGGCGGCACCACCTATGCCGGCGCCTCGGCCGAGATGCAGTTCCCGCTGTTCGGGCTTCCGCGCGAGCTCGGACTCAAGGGCGCGGTCTTCGCCGATGCCGGCACCCTGTTCGGCTACGACGGCGAGACCCGGTTCGACACCAACCGCAACGGCTTCCTCGAAGGCACGGCGCCGGGCTGCAACGTGAGGCGCACGGACGTGCAGGCCGAGTGCATCCGGGTCTACGACAAGAAGACGATCCGCTCCTCGGTCGGCGCCAGCCTCCTGTGGGCGTCGCCGCTCGGGCCGATCCGCTTCGACTACGCCTGGGCGCTCACCAAGGAAGACGGCTTCATCAACAAGGATGGCTACCGCGTCGGCGAGGACCGCACCCAGGAATTCCGCTTCAGCGGCGGTTCGCGCTTCTGATCCGCAGGGCGCCCGGCAAGGGCGCCCTCCGATCCCGCCGACATGACGGAGCCCAACTTCTTTCCGCAAAGCCAGACGCTCACCCTGCGTCGGGTCGCGGAGATGGCGGGCCTTGCGGTTCCCGACGGCTTCGACGGCGAGGCCGCGATCGTGGGCGTGGCGCCCGTGGAGAGCGCGGGGCCCGGCGACCTCGCCTACATGGACAATCCGGCCTATGCCGCCGCCCTCGGCGCGACCCGGGCGGCCGCCTGCCTGGTGTCGCCGCGCTTCGCGGCCCGGGTGCCCGCCGCCACAGCCGCCCTCGTGACGCCGCAGCCCTACCGGATCTTCGCCCAGGTGCTGGCGCTCCTGTTTCCCGGCGCCATGCGGCCGGGCTCCGCCTTCAGCGCCAGCGGCGTCTCGCCCGGGTCCTTCGTCCACCCGACGGCGCGCCTCGAACACGGGGTGACGGTCGATCCCGGCGCGGTGGTCGGCCCGCACGCGGAGATCGGCGCCGGCACGGTCGTGGGGGCGCACGCGGTCGTCGGCCCCCATTGCCGCATCGGCCGCGACTGCTCGATCGGCCCGCACGCCTCCGTGCTGCACGCGTTCCTCGGCAACCGGGTGATCCTGCACCCGGGCGTCCGGATCGGGCAGGACGGCTTCGGCTTCGACATGAGCCCGCGCGGCCACCTCAAGGTGCCCCAGATCGGCCGCGTCATCATCCAGGACGACGTGGAGATCGGCGCCAACACCACGGTCGACCGCGGGGCGAGCCGCGACACCGTGATCGGCGAGGGCACCAAGATCGACAACCTCGTGCAGATCGGCCACAACGTGGTGATCGGCCGCCATTGCGTGATCGTCGCCCAGGTCGGCATCTCGGGCTCGACGCGCCTCGAGGATTTCGTCGTGGTCGGCGGCCAGGCCGGCACCGTGGGCCATGTCCGGATCGGGCAGGGCGCCCAGATCGCGGCGGGCAGCGGCGTGATCACCGACATTCCGGCCCGCGCCCGCTGGGGCGGCACTCCGGCTCAGCCGATCCGCGACTGGCACCGCTCGACGGTCGCGCTAAAACACCTGGCGGCGCGCCGGGGTGGCGCGAAGGACCCGTCCCCGCCGCAGGACGAGCCGCAGTAACGATCGGAGCGCACGCCCATGTCCGACACGCCCATGTCCGACACGCCGACCCGGCTCGACTCGGCCGACATCGTCGCCATCATGGACCTGCTCCCGCACCGGTATCCCTTTCTCCTCGTGGACCGGATCGTGGAGATCGACGGCGACCGCTCCTGCATCGGGATCAAGAACGTCACCTTCAACGAGCCGCAGTTCACCGGCCATTTCCCGACCCGGCCGATCTATCCCGGCGTGCTCCTGATCGAGGGCATGGCGCAGACCGCCGGCGCCATCTGCGTCGCCTCGCGCGCCGCCGAGCAGACGCGGCCCAAGCAGGTCTTCTTCATGACCATCGACAAGGTGAAGTTCCGCAAGCCCGTCGAGCCCGGCGACACCGTGCGCTTCCACATGACGAAGCTCAACAACCGCCGCAACATGTGGTGGTACCGCGGCGAGGCGCGGGTCGACGGCAACCTGGTCTGCGAGGCGGAGCTCAGCGCCATGCTGGTGACCGAGTGAACGGCCCGTCCCCGCCCGGTCCAGGAGGCGGAGCCCGGCGCCGGGCCGGCGTCCGCGCGAACGCCCCGGCTCGCCGGCGATCCGCGACCCGGGCGGGCGCGTGAGCGCGGCGCCCTTCATCCACCCGAGCGCCGTCGTCGAGGCCGGCGCGCGGATCGGGGCGGGGGTGCGGATCGGCCCCTTCTGCCTCGTCGGGCCCGAGGTCGAGCTCGGCGAGGGCTGCGAGCTCCTCAGCCATGCGGTGGTCGCGGGACGCACCACGATCGGACCGCGGGCGAGGATCTATCCCTTCGCCTCCGTCGGGCACGCGCCGCAGGACCTGAAATATGCCGGCGAGCCCTCGACCCTGACGATCGGGTCGGACTGCCTGATCCGCGAGGGCGTGACCCTGAACCCCGGCACCGCCGGCGGCATCATGACAACCGCGATCGGCGACCGCTGCGTCTTCCTCGCCAACGCGCACGTGGCGCACGATTGCCGCATCGGCAACAACGTCATCCTGTCGAACGCCGCCATGATCGCGGGCCATTGCACGGTCGAGGATTACGTGATCCTCGGCGGCGGCGCGGGCGTGCACCAGTTCGTGCGCATCGGCTCGCATGCCTTCGTGGGCGGCATGTCGGCGCTCGAGAACGACGTGATTCCCTACGGCATGGCGATCGGCAACCGGGCGCACCTTGCCGGCCTCAACATCATCGGCCTGCGCCGGCGCGGCTTCTCGCGCGAGCAGATCCACGAGCTCCGCCGCGCCTACCGCCTGCTCTTCGCGCAGGAGGGCACGCTGGCGGAGCGCGTCGAGGACCTGGCGAGCGAGTTCGCCGCGCACCCGTCCGTGCAGGAGATCCTCGCCTTCATCCGCGACGGCAAGGACCGCGCGCTCTGCACGCCGCGCGACGCGGGCGGCGCCGGATGATGGCAGCGGGCGGCCCGGTCGCCGACCCGGCCGGACCCGCGCGGCGGCCGCCCGAACCCGCGGGAAAGCCGGTCGCAATCCTCGCCGGATCCGGGCGGCTGCCGCTCGAGCTCGCCGACCACCTCAAGGCGCGCGGCCGCGACCATCGGCTCCTCGCCTTCCGGGGCTTCGCCGACGGGCCCTTGCGCCGGCGGGCGGATGCGGTCTGCGACCTGCTCGACCCCGCCGCGATCCTGCGCCAGCTCGAGCGCTGGGCGCCCGCCTGCGTGACGCTCGTGGGCGCCGTCGGCCGCCCCGGCCTGCCGGCGCTGCTCGGCGCCTATGCGGCCTTCCGCAACCGCGCCGAAGTGCGGGGCCTGCTCGCCCGCGGCGACGATCACCTCCTGCGCGGCGCGGTCCGGCTCCTGGAGGACCACGGCCATCGGGTGGTCGGCCCGCACGAGCTCGCCCCCGACCTCGCCGTCCCGGCCGGGTTCCGCGGCGGCCCGGAGATCGGGGAGGAGGACCGCAGCGCGATCGCGACCGCGCTCACGCTGCTCGAGACGTTCTCGCCCTACGACATCGGCCAAGCCGCGGTGGTGGAGCGGCAGCGCGTGCTCGCGGTCGAAGGGCCGGAGGGCACCGACCGCATGCTGCGCCGGGTCGCGGCGCTGCGGCGCTCGTGGTTCCGCCGGACCCATGAGGGCGGGGTGCTCGTGAAGGCGGCCAAGCGCGGGCAGGACCTGCGCGTCGACATGCCGGCGATCGGCCCGCGCACGGTCGTGGAGGCGAAGCGCGCGGGTCTCTCCGGGATCGCGGTCGGGGCGGGCTCGACCCTCGTGCTCGACCGCGCCGAGACCGTCCGGACCGCCGAACGGGCGGGCCTGTTCGTGATCAGCGTCCGCCTGCCCTGGATGGGGGAGGCGTCATGACGGCGCGCCACCTCAGCCTGTCTGGTCCCGGCCCAGGAGGGCGAAACGTCCGAGGCAAGCTGGCGCCGCGCACCGGAACGACTGGCGCTCCAGCCTAGGCCCGACGAGGTCGTCTGGCCGAATTGAAATCCGGGCCGCTTCGCGGGCAGTTTCCACGAGCGCGTGCAGAAAGAGGCGAACGCACCATGGGATTGATCTACGGCACCTCCGCATCCGAGACGCTGACGGGCACGAGCAGTGCCGACACCATGTACGGTACCGAAGGCAACGATAAGGTTCTGGGCCTGGACGGAGACGACCGCCTCTACGGAGGCGTGGACAACGATCGGCTCTTCGGAGCGGGAGGAGCGGACCTCCTCTATGGCGGGGAGGGCAACGACAAACTGTCGGGTGGCGACGGCAACGATCGCCTCAGCGGTGGCCCCGGCCGCGACGTTCTCACCGGCGGTGCGGGCCCGGACGTGTTCTTTTTCTCCAGGGGCTACGCGGGCATCACGAAATCGACGGTGGAGACCATCACGGACTGGAGGGCGAAGGACGACCAGATCGACATATCCGCGGCCGGCACCGTCTCGAACTATCGCGAGAGCAGCACCAGTGCGGGTTCGATCAAAGCTGCGGCCGCATTTGCGGAAGCGACCTTCACGAGCGATCAGGTCGCACATGTGTTCCTCTACAACACGGCAACCGATACCGGGTATCTCCTCTCCGACACCAACAGCGACGGCGGGTTCGACACCGGCGTCGTCCTGAAGGGGGCGGGGTCCGGCGCAGGTTTCAGCCACGACGACATCATTTGAATGCGGTCCCGCGTGCAGAACGCATTGCCTGCCTTGGCCATCGGGTATGGCTCCGACCCTTGCGCTCCTCCTGGCGAAAAGATGCTCCGCGCCGCGCCCGTCACGGTCATCCTGATCCGGCGCCGATGGTCCAGCGGAGAGCGCCCATGACGGCGCCGCTGCACCTCTGGATCGTCACGGGCGAGGAATCCGGCGACCAGCTCGGCGCCAAGCTCGTCCAGGCGCTGCGGCGGCGCCTCGGCCCGGAGCGGATCCGCTTCTCCGGCGTCGGCGGGCACGCGCTCGCGCGAGAGGGGGTGCCGAGCCTGTTCCCCATGGAGGACATCGCGGTGATGGGGATCACGGCCGTGATCGGCCGTCTGCCGACGATCCTCGACCGCATCCGCCGCACCGCGGGCGCCGTGGTGGCGGACCGGCCGGACGGGCTCGTCATCATCGACAGCCCGGACTTCACCCACCGGGTCGCCGCGCGGGTCCGCGGGGCGCTGCCGGGCCTGCCGATCGTCGATTACGTGAGCCCGAGCGTCTGGGCCTGGCGTCCCGGCCGCGCGCGCAAGATGCGGTCTTACGTGGACCACCTCCTCGCGCTCCTGCCCTTCGAGCCGGAGGCGCACCGGCGCCTCGGCGGCCCGCCGACCACCTATGTGGGGCATCCGCTGATCGAGCGCCTGGCGGAGCTGCGGCCCGCGCCCGGCGAGCGCCGCCCGCTCGGCGACGGCCCGCTGGAGCTGCTGGTGCTGCCGGGGAGCCGCCGCTCGGAAATCTCCCGCCTCATGGCGCCCTTCGGCGAGGCGCTGCGGCTCGTCCGGGAGCGGTCGCAGCGGCCGATCCGGGTGACGCTCCCCGCGGTCGAGCATCTGGCGGCCGAGATCGAGGCGCGCGCGAAGGCCTGGCCCGTGGCGCCGGAGCTGGTGCGCGGGGAGGCCGCCAAATGGGCCGCCTTCCGCCGCGCCCATGCGGCGCTCGCGGCCTCCGGCACCGTGACCCTGGAGCTCGGGCTGGCGGGCGTGCCCATGGTGGTGGCCTACCGGGTCTCGAAGCCCGAGGAACTGCTGAAATACCTCATCACCGTGCGCTCGATCGTGCTCACCAACCTGATCCTGGCCGAGAACGCGGTCCCCGAATACATCCAGCACGATTGCACCCCCGAGACCCTCGCGGCGGCGCTCCTGCCGCTCCTCGGCGACACGCCGGAGCGGGCCCGTCAGGCCGAAGCCCTGGCGCGCCTCGACGAACTCATGCGCATCGGCGACGAGACGCCGAGCGAACGCTCGGCCCGGATCGTCGCCGAGGTCTTGAAGGCGGAACGGAAAAAGGGGCCGTGAGGCCCCTCTGTCCTGGCTGCAATTCCGGCCGGCCTCAGCCGCGCTGGTCGACCGTGAGGTAGTCGCGCTGCGTCGCGCCGACATAGAGCTGGCGCGGGCGGCCGATGCGCTGGGACGGATCCTCGATCATCTCCTTCCACTGCGCGATCCAGCCGACCGTGCGGGCGAGCGCGAACAGCACCGTGAACATGGAGGTCGGGAAGCCCATCGCCTTGAGGGTGATGCCCGAATAGAAGTCGATGTTCGGGTAGAGCTTCTTCTCGATGAAGTACTCGTCCTTGAGCGCGAACTGCTCGAGCTCCATGGCGACGTCGAGGAGCGGGTCGTCCTTGATCCCGAGCTCGTTCAGCACCTCGTGGGTGGTCTTCTGCATGATGCGGGCGCGCGGGTCGTAGTTCTTGTAGACCCGGTGGCCGAAGCCCATGAGGCGGAACGGATCGTTCTTGTCCTTGGCGCGGGCGATGAACTCCGGGATGCGGTCGGGCGTGCCGATCTCGTCCAGCATCTTGAGCGCCGCCTCGTTGGCGCCGCCATGCGCCGGGCCCCAGAGGCAGGCGATGCCGGCCGCGATGCAGGCGAAGGGGTTGGCGCCCGACGAGCCCGCGAGGCGAACCGTCGAGGTCGAGGCGTTCTGCTCGTGGTCCGCGTGCAGGATGAAGATGCGGTCCAGCGCCCGGGAGAGCACCGGGTTGACCCGGTACTCCTCGGCCGGCACCGCGAAGCACATGCGCAGGAAGTTCGAGGTGTAGTCGAGGTCGTTCTTCGGATACACGAAGGGCTGGCCGACATGGTACTTGTAGGCCATGGCCGCGAGCGTCGGCATCTTGGCGATCATGCGCATGGAGGCGACCATGCGCTGGTGCGGGTCCGAGATGTCGGTGGAGTCGTGGTAGAACGCCGAGAGCGCGCCGACGCAGCCCACCATGATGGCCATCGGGTGCGCGTCGCGGCGGAAGCCGGTGAAGAACCGGTTCATCTGGTCGTGCACCATGGTGTGGCGCGTGACGCGGTAGTCGAAATCCGCCTTCTGGGCCGCGGTCGGGAGCTCCCCGTAGAGCAGGAGGTAGCAGGTCTCGAGGAAGTCGCCGTGCTCGGCGAGCTGCTCGATCGGGTAGCCGCGGTAGAGCAGCACGCCCTCGTCGCCGTCGATGTAGGTGATCGCGGACTCGCAGGCCGCCGTCGAGGTGAAGCCCGGGTCGTAGGTGAACATGCCCGTCTGGCCGTAGAGCTTCGAGATGTCGACGACGCTCGGCCCGATCGAGCCCTGCTTCACCGGCATCTCGACCTGCTTGTCGCCGACGTGGATCGTGCTGGCATTGTCGGTCATCGGTTCAGGCCCTTTCAACGCATGAGCCGGTGCGGATCGCAAAGGCGGCGGGCGGGGGCTGTCCTGAGGCCTCCCGAGGCGCCAGCCAACGGCTCCGCCGGTGGATGGGAAGTGGGGTGTCGGTAGCTTATCCGTGACGCCCGTTCAAGCGCGCCTAAAGGTTCATCACGGGGTTGTATGCACGCGGCGCGGGGCAGCGTTCCCCGAGCCGATCGGACCGGTTTGGTCCGAAATGGTCCGCTTTGGTCCGCCCGGTCCATGCCGCCGCGGCTCAGCCGCCGAGCTGGTCCCGGAGCCGCGCCAGGGTCTCCTCCCGCCCCAACACCGCCATGACGTCGAAAATCCCGGGCGAGGTCGCGCGCCCCGTCAGCGCCGCGCGCAGGGGCTGCGCGACCTGGCCGAGCTTGGCCCCGACCCCGTCGGCATGCACCCGCACCACCTCCTCGATGGCGCCCGCGCTCCAATCGGGCAGGCTGGAAAGGGTCTCGGGCAGGCCGCGCAGGCGGTCGCGCCCCTCGGGCGCCAGCAGGGCGCGCGCCTTGTCGTCGAGGCCGAGCGGGCGGGCGGCGTAGAGATAGTAGGCGCTGTCGACGAGCTCCACGAGCGTCTTGGCGCGCTCCTTGAGCCCCGGCATGGCGGCGACGAGCTTCGCGCGCAGGTCCGGCGGGAGCTCGGGCCCGAGGCCGCGGGAGGGCCCGATCTCGGGCAGGATCACCTCGATCGCCCGCACGAGATCCTCGTCCGCGGCGTGGCGCATGTAGTGCCCGTTGAGGTTCTCGAGCTTGGCGAAGTCGAAGCGGGCCGGCGAGCGGCCGATCTGCTTGAGGTCGAAGGCCGCGATCATCTCCTCGGTCGAGAAGATCTCCTGGTCGCCGTGGCTCCAGCCGAGGCGAACGAGGTAGTTGCGCAGGGCGGACGGCAGGTAGCCGAGGCCGCGATAGGCGTCGACGCCGAGCGCCCCGTGGCGCTTCGAGAGCTTGGCGCCGTCCGGCCCGTGGATCAGCGGGATGTGCGACATGCTCGGCACGTCCCAGCCGAGCGCCTGGTAGATCTGCGTCTGCCGCGCCCCGTTGGTGAGATGGTCGTCGCCGCGGATGATGTGGGTCACGCCCATGTCGTGGTCGTCGACCACGACGGCGAGCATGTAGGTCGGGGTGCCGTCGGAGCGCAGCAGCACGAGGTCGTCGAGGTCCTTGTTCTGCCAGACCACGCGGCCCTGGACCTCGTCCTCGACCACGGTCTCGCCCTCGGTCGGCGCGCGCAGGCGGATGACGGGCCGCACGTCCTTCGGGGCCTCGGAGGGGTCGCGGTCGCGCCAGCGCCCGTCGTAGCGCAGCGGCCTGCCCTCGCGCCGCGCGGACTCGCGCATCTCCTCGAGTTCCTGCTGGCTTGCGTAGCAGTGATAGGCGCGGCCCGAGGCCAAAAGGCTCTCCGCCACCTCCCGGTGCCGCGCCGCGCGGGAGAACTGGTAGACCACGTCGCCGTCCCAATCGAGCCCGAGCCAGGAGAGGCCGTCGAGGATCGCCGTGATGGCGGGTTCCGTGGAGCGCTCCCGGTCCGTGTCCTCGATGCGCAGCAGCATCCGTCCGCCGTGGCGCTTGGCGTAGAGCCAGTTGAACAAGGCCGTGCGGCCGCCGCCGATGTGGAGGAAGCCCGTAGGCGACGGGGCAAAGCGGGTGACGACGGAGCCGGGCATCGGGGAGGGAACCTTGGATGGAGGAAGGCGCCCCTTTCCCGGAGCGCGCGCCCGTCTAACATGGGCCTGAGCCCCGCGTTAAGCAGAAGCGATGGCGAAGGACAACCCGAGACGCGGCCCGCGGATCCGCGCTGCGGCGGCAGGCCTCGCGCCGGCCGGGCTCCTGGATTCGCCCTGGCCGGCGGCCGGATTCGGGGATTGGCGCGCCGGGCTCGCCCGCTGCCTCGACCGCGAAGTGGAGCAGCGCCGGCTCTTTCCCTGGATCGCGGTCTTCTTCGGGATCGGCATCCTGCTGTTCTTCCAGGCCGACGGGCAGCCGGCGCTGTGGGCCCCGGTGCTCGGCTTCGCGCTCGCGGCGGCGGGCGCAGTGGCCTTGCGCGGGACCCTCTGGGGGCTGGCCGCCCTGATCGCGCTCGCGTCGGTGTTCGCGGGCTTTGCGGCGGCCGTCGTGCGCAGCCGGAGCGTCGAGGCGCCGGCCCTGAACCGCACGATCATCGCGCCGCTCTCCGGGTTCGTCGAGGGGATCGAGGAGCGGCCGGAGGGAGCACGCCTCACGATCCGGGTCCATGCCATCGGAGCCCTCGCCCCCGCCGAGCGCCCGGACCGGGTGCGGGTGAGCGTGCGCGAGGGGCGGGGCCTCACGCCCGGCGGTTTCCTGAGCGCCCATGCCCGGCTCCTGCCGCCGCCCGAGCCGGCCTGGCCCGGCGGCTACGACTTCGCCCGCGACGCCTGGTTCCGCGGCATCGGCGCGGTCGGCTCCCTCGTCGGGCGACCGGCCCTCGTCGCGCCGCCCGCGCCGGCGCCCTGGGACCTGCGGCTCGCCGCGACGATCGACGCGGCCCGCAACGCGCTTGCGCGGCGCATCGCTGACGCGGTCGCTGGTCCGGCCGGCGCGGTCGCGGCGGCGCTCGTCACGGGCAAGCGCGGCTTCATCGAGGAGCCCACCAACGAGACGCTGCGGGCCGCGGGGATCTACCACATCGTGTCGATCTCGGGCCTCCACATGGTGCTCGCCGCCGGCACCTTCTTCTGGCTCGCCCGTGCGCTCCTGGCACTCTCCCCGCAGGCCGCCCTGCTGTGGCCGGTCAAGAAGATCGCGGCCGTGATCGCGATGGCGGGCGCCGCCGCCTACTGCGTCTTCTCGGGCTCCGAGGTCGCGACCGAGCGCTCCCTCGTCATGACCCTCGTGATGCTGGGCGCGATCCTCGCCGACCGGCCCGCGCTGAGCCTGCGCAACCTCGCGGTCGCGGCCCTGATCGTGCTCGCCCGCGAGCCCGAGACCTTGCTCGGCCCGAGCTTCCAGATGTCCTTCGGGGCGGTCGCGGCCTTGATCGCCCTCTCGCACGCCATGCAGGGGCATCTTGCGGCGGAGCCGCCTTCCGGCTGGATCGACCGGGCGCTGCGTTGGGCCTGGCGCGGGCTCGTCGGGCTCGTCGCGATGACGATCGTCGCCAACCTCGCGACCGCGCCTTTCGCAGCCTACCATTTCCAGGTCCTCAATCCGCTCGGCCTCATCGGCAACGCGCTGGCGCTGCCGCTCGTCTCCCTCGTCGTGATGCCCGCCGCCGTGATCGGGACGCTCGCCTATCCGTTCGGGCTCGACCGCTGGGTCTGGCTCGTCATGGGCCGGGCGGTCGATGCGGTGCTGGCGGTGTCGCAGTGGGTGGAGGGACTTTCGGGCTCGACGGTACCGATCGCGGCTTTCGGGACGGCCGCTCTCGTCCTGATGAGCGCCGCGCTCCTTCTTGCCGTGCTGCCCGCATCGTCGCTGCGCTGGCTCGCCGTGCTGCCGGCCGGCGTAGGGCTGGCGCTGGCCGCGACGCCGGAGCGCTTCGACCTCTTCGTCGACCGCGAGGGGGCGGGCGCAGCGATCCGGGGCGCGGACGGGCGGCTTCACCTCGTCGGCCGGCCCTCCGCCTTCGTGACCGAGCAATGGCTGCGCGCCGACGGGGATCCGCGCCGGGCCGACGATGCCACGCTGCGGCAGGGCGCCCGCTGCGACCGGCTGGGCTGCGTGGTGACGCTCGCGGACGGCCGCGCCGTCGCCTTCGTGCAGGATTCCCGCGCCTTCCCGGAGGATTGCCGCCGCGCCGCAATCGTCGTCACGCGGCTCGCGGCGCCGCCGGGCTGCGGCGCCACGCTCGTCCTCGACCGGCCGAAGCTGCAGTTGTCCGCTGCCACCGCGGTTCTGTTCCCCGCGGGCGGCACTCCGGAAATCCGGACCGCGCGGGCGACCGGCGATCCGCGCCCCTGGACGAGGACCGCCCCGGCCGCTCCGCCGTCGCGGCCGGTGCCGGCACGGCGGCCCGCCCCCTCGCCGGAGGACGACGAGGACGGGCCCGAGCCGGGCCTCACGCCCGACGACAGGTGAGGGACGAGGGTGTGGTGCCGCCGCGAGGGGGCCCGGAGCGGCGGTATGCACCGCTCGAACCCTCCTCAGGTGCCGCGGACGCGGCCGACGAAGGGATCGGCATCCGCCGCGGCTGCGACGGATACGATCACGATGTGGCCGGCACGGGTCCGGAAAGCTTCAGTAGCGGCGGACGAGGCTGACGAGGCGGCCCTGGATCTTGACGCGATCGGGTCCGAGCACGCGGGTCTCGTATTGCGGGTTCGCGGCTTCGAGCGCGATCGACGAACCGCGGCGGCGGAAGCGCTTCAGGGTCGCCTCCTCGTCGTCGATGAGCGCCACGATGATGTCGCCAGTGTTGGCGTTGTCCTGCTTGCGGATCACCACCAGGTCGCCGTCGAGAATGCCGGCTTCGACCATCGAGTCGCCGCGCACTTCGAGGGCATAGTGCTCGCCCTGCGCCAGGAAGTCCGCCGACAGGGTGATGGAATGGCTCGTGTTCTGGATCGCCGCGATCGGTGTGCCGGCGGCGATGCGGCCCATGACCGGGATCGAGAGGTCGCGGCCGCGCTCCTCGGAGCCGGCCGGGGCGGGCACCTTGACCCGGCCGAGCCCGCCTTCGACGACGCTCGGCGTGAAGCGCTTCGCGGGCTTGGCCGCCAGTTCCGGCATCTTGAGGACTTCGAGCGCCCGCGCCCGGTTCGGCAGGCGCCGGATGAAGCCGCGCTCCTCGAGCGCGGTGATCAGGCGGTGGATGCCCGACTTCGACTTGAGGTCGAGCGCGTCCTTCATCTCGTCGAAGGACGGCGAAACGCCGGTTTCCTGCACCCGCTCGTGGATGAAGCGGAGAAGTTCATGTTGTTTGCGCGTCAGCATGGGGCCGATCCGTCACGAGGGCTCCGCGAGGAGCGATTCTGAAAACAAAGCGAGAACATGCTAGTCGTTCCCGCTGTGTTCTGCAAGCAACGAGCGTGGCCATTCGCCGAAAAGCCGTGCAACTCGGTTTTCGCGCGGGCCGCGCCGCTCAGCAGAACCGCTCCAGATCGATGGTCCGGCACGGTTCGCCCGCTCGCGCCGCAGCGGCATGGGGCGCCCGGACGACGAGACAACCGGCTTCCGCGAGCACGCCCAGCATGGAGGAATCCTGCTTCGGCAGGGGGGTGGCGGTGGGGAGCCGATCCGGGTCCCGCCGCAGGACGGCGCGCAGGTAGTCCTGGCGCCCGTCGTTGGCGGCAAGGTCGCGTCCGAGGATTCCGGGCTCGCTCGGGTCCTGCCCGGCGAGAGGATCGCCCAGCAGCGCGCGCAGCGCGGGCACGAGGAAGAGGATCGCGCAGACGATGGACGAGACCGGGTTGCCGGGCAGTCCGAGCAGACCCATGCGGCCGAGCCGCCCGTGCATGAGCGGCTTGCCGGGCCGCAGCGCCACGCGCCAGAAGCCGAGCTCCATGCCCTGACGGGCGAGCGCGGACTGGACGAGATCATGATCCCCGACCGATGCGCCGCCGAGCGTCACCAGCAGGTCGGCGCCGGCCCCTTGTGCGGCGAGGATCCGCTCCTCCAGGGCCTCGAAGGTATCCGCGGCGATGCCGAGGTCGATCGCCTCGCCGCCCGCCCGCCGCACGATCGCGGCGACCGCGTAGGGGTTCGAGGCCACGATCTGGTCCGGCCCCGTAGGTTCGCCCGGCCGCACCAGCTCGTCGCCGGTGGCCAGGATCGCGACGCGGGGGCGGCGGCGGACGGGCAGGTGCCCGTGGCCCATGGCGGCAGCCAGCGCGAGGCGCCGGGCGTCGAGGCGCTCGCCCCCGCGCAGCAGCGCCTGACCGGTGCGGAAGTCGAGCCCGGCGGGGCGGATGAAGCGCTGCGGCTGGGGCCGCTCCTTGACGACGACCCGCCCGTCCGCGGCCTCCGTGTCCTCCTGGATCACGATGGCGTCGGCGCCCGCGGGCACCGGCGCGCCCGTGAAGATGCGCACTGCCTCGCCCGGGCCGACGGCGCCATGGAAGCCGCGCCCCGCGGCGCTCGTCGCGACGACCCGCAGGGTCGCAGGGATGGCGGGGAGATCGGCCAGGCGCACCGCGTAGCCGTCCATGGCGGAGGCCGGGAAGGGGGGCTGGTCGCGCAAGGCGGCCAGGTCCTCGGCAAGCGTGCGCCCGGCGCAGTCGGGAAGCGGGACGCTCTCGGCCTCGACCGGGTGATCCACACCGGCGAGGATCCGCCGGAGGGCTTCATCGACCGGGAGCAGGCTCATGCCTCACCCCCGGGATGCGCCGCGCCGCGGGACGGGGGGCTCGGCAGGGCAGCGGGAGGCAGGCTCATGGTCCTCTCAGGGCGCCTGGTAGGTGCCGGAGCGGCCGCCGCTCTTCATCCTGAGGCGGATGCCCTCGATGCGCATGCCGCGGTCGGCGGCCTTCACCATGTCGTAGATCGTCAGGCACGCGACCGACACGGCGGTGAGCGCCTCCATCTCGACCCCGGTCTGGCCCGCGACCTTCACCTCCGCGGTCACGCGCACGCCCGGCAGCGCCTCGTCGATCTCGCAATCGACGCGCACCTTGGAGATCAGGAGCGGGTGGCAGAGCGGGATCAGCTCGTGGGTGCGCTTCGAGGCCATGATGCCGGCAAGGCGCGCGGTCCCGAGCACGTCGCCCTTCTTGGCATCGCCCTGACGGATGAGGGCGATCGTCTCCGGGAGCATCACGACGGCGCCTTCGGCGATGGCAGTCCGGGAGGTCACATCCTTCTCGGACACGTCCACCATGTTGGCGGCCCCGGAGGCGTCGAGGTGGGTGAGCTCGCTCATGACGTGCGGCCCCTGCGGCGCCGCAGGAAGGGTTCGGTCGGCAAGGCGTCGAGGGAGGCGCGTTCGCTCATGCCGCGTCCCCGAACAGCAGCCGGCGGGTCGCGGCGGCCACGTCGGGCTGGCGCATCAGGCTCTCGCCGACCAGGAAGGTGCGGATGCCGGCCTCCGTCAGCCGGTCGATGTCGGCCTTCGTCGAAATGCCGCTCTCGCCCACCACGATGCGGTCGCCCGGGATCAGCGCGGAGAGCTCCTCGCTCGTCTCGAGCGACACCTCGAAGGTGCGAAGATTGCGGTTGTTGACCCCGACGAGCTTGGTGCCGAGCGGCAGCGCCCGCTCGAGCTCCGTGCGGTCGTGCACCTCGACGAGCACGTCCATGCCGAGCGCATGCGCCGTGTCGATGAGCGCCAGCGCCTCCGCGTCCGTGACGCTCGCCATGATGACGAGGATGCAGTCGGCGCCCCAGGCGCGGGCCTCGAAGACCTGGTAGGGCTCGAACAGGAAGTCCTTGCGCAAAGCCGGCAGGCCCGAGGCCTCGCGCGCCTGCGCGAGGTATTCCGGCCGTCCCTGGAACGACGGCTCGTCGGTCAGCACCGACAGGCACGAGGCACCGCCCTCGGCATAGGCCTTGGCGAGGGCCGGGGGATCGAAATCGGCGCGGATCAGGCCCTTGGAGGGGCTCGCCTTCTTGATCTCGGCGATGAGCGCCGGGCGGCCCTCGGAGAGGTGATAGGCGATCGCCTGCGCGAATCCCCGCGGCGGCGGCGCGGCGAGCGCCCGGCGCTCGATCTCGCGCAGGGGGGTGGCGGCCTTCGCGGCTTCGATCTCGCGGCGCTTGTAGGCCTCGATGCGGGCGAGAACGTCGGTCATGAAAGCACCGGCCGCAGCGGAGCGGCGACCTTGAGGGCGAGAACGTCCGTCATCAAATCCGCTCTAAGCGTTCGAGGCGCGGATCAGACGGTCCAAGACGCCTTTGGCACCGCCGCTGTCGACCGATTGCTCCGCGCGCGCCACGCCGTCCTGCAGGTCGGCGGCCTCTCCCGCGACCACGAGCGCGGCGGCCGCGTTCAGCACCGCGATGTCGCGGTAGGGGGTCTTTTCGCCGTCGAGGACGCGGCGCAGTTCCGCGGCGTTGTGCTCCGGGTCGGCGCCCTTCAGGTCCTCGGGCCGCGCGGTCTTCAGCCCGACCTCGGCGGGGCTCACCGTGAAGCGGCGGATGGCGCCGTTCTCGAGCGCGACGACATGGGTCGGGCCCGTGGTCGTGATCTCGTCGAGGCCGTCGGTGCCGTGAACGGTCCAGACGCGCTCGGAGCCGAGCTCCTTGAGGACCTGCGTCAGGGGCTCGAGCCAGGCCTCGGAGAACACGCCGAGGAGCTGGCGGCCGACGCCAGCCGGATTGGAGAGTGGGCCCAGCAGGTTGAAGAGCGTGCGGGTGCCGAGTTCCACGCGCACCGGCGCCACGTGGCGCATGGAGGCGTGGTGGGCCTGGGCGAACATGAAGCAGAGGCCCGCTTCCCGCAGACAGCGCTCGAGCGCTGCCGGGTCGAGGCCGATCTTGACGCCGAGCGCCGTCAGCACGTCCGCGGCGCCGGAACGCGAGGAGGCGGCGCGGTTGCCGTGCTTGGCGACCGGCACGCCGGCGCCCGCCACGATCATCGAGGCGAGCGTCGAGATGTTGTAGCTGCCCGAATGGTCGCCGCCGGTTCCGACGATGTCCATGGCGCGCGGCGGCGCGGTCACGCGGGTCATGCGGCCCCGCATGGCCGAGACCGCACCCACGATCTCCTCGAGGGCCTCGCCCCGGACCCGGAGCGCCATCAGGAAGGCGCCGCTCTGGGCCGGCGTCACCTCTCCGGAGAGCAGGTCGTCGAAAGCGGAGCGAGCCTCCTCGCGCGTCAGCGACGCGCCGGTGGCGACCTTGGCGAGATAGGGTTTGAAGGAGTCCATCGGCTTCAGTTCACGGCAGGGCACGCCACGTCACGCACCGTCGAGGCGCGTGGCACGGCGGCCTTCAATGCACGGCGAGGGCGGCCTTGTCACGCTTTTGCGCGTTCCAGGCGGCGGCGAGGTCGAAGAAGTTGCGCATGATGGTGGCGCCATGCTCCGAGAGGATGCTCTCGGGGTGGAACTGCACCCCGTGGATCGGGAGCGACCGGTGCGACAGGCCCATCACGAGCCCGTCGCGGGTCTCGGCCGTGACTTCGAGGTCCGCCGGGCAGGTCTCGCGCGCGACGACGAGGGAGTGGTAGCGCGTCGCCTTCAGGGGCCCGTTGATGCCGCGGAACACCGCCCGCCCGCCGTGCTCCACGTCCGAGACCTTGCCGTGCATGGGCAAGGGCGCTCGAACCACCGCGCCGCCGAAGGCCTGGCCGATCGTCTGCAGCCCGAGGCACACCCCGAAGATCGGGATCTTTCCGCCCGCCTGCGCCACCAGATCGAGGCAGATGCCGGCCTCGGTCGGGGTGCAGGGCCCGGGCGAGAGCACAACGGCATCGGGCCGATCCGCCAGCACGGCCGCGGCGGTCGTTGCGTCGTTGCGCACCACGTCGACCCGCCCGACCAGCGGCCCGACGAGGTGGACGAGGTTCCAGGTGAAGCTGTCGTAATTGTCGATGACGAGGACGCGGGTCATGGCCGGACCCTTGCCGAGGGGCGGGTCGGGGTCAAGGGCGCGAAGTGTCGTCCCCTGGGGTGGCCGGTACGGCACGGTGTCATTCCCGGCCGGAGCCCTCGCGCAATAGGACACCCACTGTGTCATCCCCTTCCCCTGCACCCTGACGGGCCCCGGCCGGGGATGACACTGAGGGTCCTGGATCCCCTTCCCCTCCGCGCTGTCGCGCTCCGGCCGGGGATGACACTGGGGCTTCCCCTTCCTCCTCCGGCCGCAGATGTCACCCCGGTATCCCACGCCGTCTCACGGCCGATACACCATCGTCAGCCCGCCATAGGCGCCCGGCCGCTCGCCCTCGATCGCCAGCAGGCCCGCGGAGAGCGTGAAGGTCCAGCGGCCGAAGGAAAGGCCCGTCGCGGCGAGCCCGAAGCGGCCTTCGCGGTAGGTCTCCTCGACCGACACGACGGCCTCCGGCCCGACGAAGACCGAGCCCCAGACGCGCCACCCCGCCATGGCCCGGCCCCAGGCCCGCTGCGGTGCGGTGCCGATCAAGAGGGTGCCGACGAGGAGTGCGTCGTCGACAGGGTGGGTCCAGACCTCCGCGAGCGCGCGGGCACCGAAGCCGGGCCGGCTCGGCGCCAGCACCCGGCCGTCGACCAGCGTCTGGTCGAACGCGGCCTCGGGGCCGGCGAGGAGCGAGAGCGTCGCGCGATCCGTCCGCCACTGGTAGCCCAGGAGCAGGCCCGCCTCGGCGGACCAGTAATCGACCGTGGCCCGGCGGCCGAGATGGGTGACGGCCTCCCTCTGCCGGCCCGCGCCGGCATTGCCCATCAGCACGAACCCGTTCCGGTGGAGCGACGGCCCGAGCGTGCGCTTGAATCCGGTGTTGGAATAGGCGGAGGCGCCGATCTCGGTCGCGTTGAAGAGGATCGTCCGGGGCTCGTCGAGGGGCGGCCGGGAGGGGGCCGCGGAGGATTCGTCCGCAGCCGGCGCCTCGCCTGCCCCGGCGCAGAGCGCAAGGGTGCCGGCTGCCGCGACGCGCCGCACGGTGTTCCTCGACAGATGCAGCATCGTGGGCCACCCCGGACCTGCGACCGGAATGATAGGGGTCAGGCGCCGGAGGTCTACCCTCGATTGCGTCACGTCCCTGAAAAAAGGCGCGAGCCGGGGGCCCGCGCCGTGTGTCTCGCATTCCTGCGCCGATCAGAAGTCCATGTCGCCGGCACCGGCGGGCGCGGCGGGAGCCTTCTTCTTCGGCAGCTCGGCCACCATCGCCTCGGTGGTGATCAGGAGACCCGCCACGGAAGCGGCATCCTGCAGCGCGGTGCGGACGACCTTCGCGGGATCGATGATCCCGAGGGAGAACATGTCGCCGTACTCGCCGGACTGTGCGTTGAAGCCGAACGAGTAGTCGCTCCGGTCGAGGATCTTGCCCACGATCACCGAGCCGTCCTCGCCCGCGTTGAGGGCGATCTGGCGGGCCGGCGCCTGGATGGCGCGGCGGACGATCTCGACGCCGGTGCGCTGGTCCTCGTTCGCGGGCTTCACGCCGTCGAGCGCCTTCACGGCGCGCAGCAGCGCGACGCCGCCGCCGGGGAGGATGCCCTCCTCGACCGCCGCCTTGGTGGCGTGCATGGCGTCGTCCACGCGGTCCTTCTTCTCCTTGACCTCGACCTCCGTGGCGCCGCCGACGCGGATCACCGCGACGCCGCCCGCGAGCTTCGCGAGGCGCTCCTGCAGCTTCTCGCGGTCGTAGTCGGAGGTCGTCTCCTCGATCTGCGCCTTGAGCTGCTGGACGCGGGCCTCGATGTCGGCCTTCTTGCCGACGCCGTCCACGATCGTGGTGTTCTCCTTCTCGATCACCACCTTCTTGGCGCGGCCGAGCATGTCGAGCCGGACGTTCTCGAGCTTGATGCCGAGGTCTTCCGAGATCGCGGTGCCGCCGGTGAGGATCGCGATGTCCTGCAGCATGGCCTTGCGGCGGTCGCCGAAGCCCGGCGCCTTCACGGCCGCGATCTTCAGGCCGCCGCGGAGCTTGTTGACCACGAGCGTCGCCAGCGCCTCGCCTTCCACGTCCTCGGCCACGATGAGCAGCGGCTTGCCCGACTGCACCACGGCCTCGAGGACGGGCAGCAGCTCCTGGAGGTTGGAGAGCTTCTTCTCGTGGATGAGGATGTAGGGATCCTCCAGCTCCACGCGCATCTTCTCGGCGTTGGTCACGAAATAGGGCGAGAGGTAGCCGCGGTCGAACTGCATGCCCTCGACCACGTCGAGCTCGGTGGCGAGCGACTTCGCCTCCTCGACGGTGATCACGCCCTCGTTGCCGACCTTCTGCATGGCTTCCGCCAGGAAGCGGCCGATCTCGGCGTCGCCGTTGGCCGAGATGGTGCCGACCTGGGCGATCTCGTCGTTCTTCGTGATCGTGCGGGCGTTCGTCTTGAGGTCGGAGACGATGGCCTCGACGGCGAGGTCGATGCCGCGCTTGAGGTCCATGGGGTTCATGCCGGCGGCCACCGCCTTGGCGCCTTCCTTCACGATCGCCTGGGCGAGCACGGTCGCGGTGGTGGTGCCGTCGCCCGCAAGGTCGTTGGTCTTCGAGGCCACCTCGCGCACCATCTGGGCGCCCATGTTCTCGAACTTGTCTTCGAGCTCGATCTCCTTGGCGACCGTTACGCCGTCCTTGGTGATGCGCGGCGCGCCGAAGCTCTTCTCGATCACGACGTTGCGCCCCTTCGGGCCCAGCGTCACCTTCACGGCATTGGCCAGAATGTCGACGCCGCGGAGCATCTTCTCGCGCGCGTCGGCCGAAAACTTCACGTCTTTCGCAGCCATGCTTGTCACTCCTCAAGAGACATGACGGTTATGGTTCTTGGTCCGGAGAGGGCCCCGATCAGGCGGCCTTCTTCTGGGCGACGGTGACTTCCAGCACGCCCATGATGTCCGACTCCTTCATGATGAGGAGGTCTTCCCCGTCGATCTTCACCTCGGTGCCGGACCACTTGCCGAACAGCACCCGGTCGCCGGGCTTCAGGTCCAGGGGCTGAACCTTGCCGTTCTCGTCACGGGCGCCGGGCCCCACCGCGATCACCTCGCCCTGCTGCGGCTTCTCCTTGGCGGTGTCGGGAATGATGATGCCGCCGGCCGTCTTCTCCTCGGCGTCGATGCGGCGGACCACCACACGGTCGTGCAAGGGACGGAACTTCATCTCGGTCCTCCTTTGATCTCGAGACAGACAAACGAGCGAAGGGGAGGGCCCGCGGATCGCCGAACCGTCCCGCTTCGGGGCGCGAGGTAGGCGGCCGCAAATCCGTGTTCAAGAGGTGCGGCGAAATTTTTTGGCACTCCTCTCGGAGAGTGCCAAACATGACCGTAAGCGCCGTTGGCAGGAGCTTGTCAGCACTCCCCTCGATATGCTGCTAACATATTGGAACTTAAGAGGAATTCATGCATTTGACCTTGAGGGCAAGCGCCGATCTTGCCACACTCGGATCCGGGCGGAGCGCTCGATCGTGGAGCCTTCCGCCCTCCCAAGGAGGCGCCATGGTTTCCAAGGACTTCATCCGGCAGCTCGAGGGCTACGGGCTCACCACCGCGACCATCCTCTACCGGCTGCCCGACCACCCGAGCGTCCTGCAGAGCTACATCTGGCAGGACTACGACCTCGCCCCGAAATTCCCGGTCCTGATCGAGTTCCTGGATTTCTGGAAGCGCGAGATCGAGGGGCCGCTCCACTCGGTGACCGTGGCCCATGCGAGGCTGATCAAGCCGACCGAGTACCAGGCGGTCGACGGAATCATCTCGGTGCACTGACCGCCGGCGCCGCGCCCCGGCGGCGGGCTGCGCCGCCGGCACCGCAGCCCTTGCACGAGCGCCGGCAACTTCGCCGCGAATCGCCGGGGCGGGGGCGTTGCGCCGCGGGCAATCGCCACCGGACGATCTTGGCCATCGACCCGGACTGGGCTAGAGGAACGCCCCTCGTGTTCCTCGAACCCGCCCGGGCTCCTTGTCTCCCCAACTCTCCCCCAAAGCCCGAACCTCGGCGGTTCTGATGGCGCTGGCGGCCCAGCCGCAGGAGCGCATCACGGTCGAGGACATCGTCGGCGTGCTGCGCGACCGGGCCTTTGCGTTGCTCGTGGTGCTGCTGGGGCTGCCGAACTGCCTGCCGATGCCGCCGCCGATCCCGCTGCTCTGTGGCCTGCTTCTGGCGCTCGTCGCGCTCCAGCTCATGCTCGGGCGCCCGGCGCCCTGGCTGCCGAAGGCGCTGCTCAGGCGCTCGATCAAGCGCTCCGACGTCGAGCGCGCCGTCGCCCGGGCGCTGCCGGCCTTCCATCGCCTGGAGCGGTTCTCCCGGCCGCGGATGAGCGCCTTCGACTCCTCGCTCGCCATGCGGCTCATGGGGGTGCTGCTGCTGGTGCTCGCCGTCGGCCTGGTCTTTGCGCCGCCCCTGATCGGGCAGATCCCGCTCGGTCTCGCGGTCTGCCTCGTCGGCCTCGGCCTCGTGGAGCGCGATGGCGTCGTGGTCCTGGGCGGCCTCGTGATCGGCTCCGCAGGCCTCACCCTGAGCCTCGGCTTCGTCTACGCCATCGTCGCCGGACTCGGCACGATCCTCTGATCCTACCCCATTTCCCCGCCCTCAGGGTCTCGGCCCGTAGGGCGGGCGCGGGATCGCGATGTGGGCCGCCCGCAGGGCCGCCGACCAGCGCTCGCGCAGATCGTGGAAATAGGGTTCCCCGGCCTCGATCCGGTGGGCGACCTCGGGCTGAAAGGCATCGCGGCGGATCACCGCGATGTCGATCGGCAGCCCGACCCCGAGATTCGAGCGCATGGTCGAATCCATCGAGATCAGCCCGATCTTGAGCGCGTCGTAGAGGTCGGTCCGGTAGGTCACGGCCCGGTCCAGGATCGGCTTCCCGTACTTGTGCTCGCCGATCTGCAGGAAGGGGGCGTCCTGCCCGCATTCGATGAAGTTGCCGGCGGCGTAGATCATGTAGAGCCGCATCGCCCCGCCCTTGATCTGCCCGCCGAACAGGAACGAGACGTCGAAGGAGAGCCGCGCCTCCTCCAGGCCCCTGCCGTCGTTCGCCCGGACGTGCCGGATCGCGCGGCCGACGAGCTGCGCGGCCCGGAACATGGTCGGGGCCTTGTCCAGGGTCTCGATCTCGCCCGTCGCCGGGTTCTCAAGCCCCTCCGAGAGCAGGCTGCAGACCGATTGCGACACCGACAGGTTGCCCGCGGTGGCGAGCGCCAGGACCCGCTCGCCCGGCACGATGGTGGTGTGGAGCTTGCGGAAGGTCGAAATGTTGTCGAGGCCCGCATTGGTGCGCGTGTCCGCGATCATCACGAGACCCTGATCCACGAGGATGCCGGTGCAATAGGTCATGGGAGAGGGTTCCGCGGCAGGCGCGCCTGCGTGAGGGGGTGGCGGCGGGCGTAGCAAGCCGCTGGCCTCCGAGGCAAGGCTCGGCCGCACATTCCGCGTCCCGACCTTGGACGGAGGCCGGTCGTGCCCGCTCCGATTTGCCTGCGCCGCGCCCCTGCTGCGATGACGGCCGGCTACCCTTGCGACTGCACCTGCGAGCCCTGGCGTTGAACCTGGCTCATGCCATGGCCCTGGCTCTGCGTCTGAGCCGGGGCGTCCTCGACCGTGAGCCGGACCTTCAGGGTCTCGGTCCCGCCGCCGTAGCGGCTGCCGCGGACCGGGGCCGCGCCGAGATAGTCGAGCCCGACCGCCACCCGGACATAGGCCTCGCCCGTCGAGATTCCGTTCGCGGGATCGAAGCCGACCCACCCGAGATGCGGCACCTTCGCCTCCGCCCAGGCATGGCCCGCCTCCTGCTCGGTCACGCCGTCGGCGCGATGGAAGTAGCCCGAGACGTAGCGGGCCGGGATGCCGAGATGGCGTGCGCCCGCGATGAAGATGTGAGTGAGGTCCTGGCAGACGCCGCGGCGGAGCGCGAAGGCCTCGGCCGCCGTGGTGGTCGAGTGAGTGGGCTTGGTGTCGTAGGCCACGCCGGCGTGGATCGCCGCCAGCAGCCGGTGCAGACCGCTCAAGGGATCCCGGCCGAGGTCGCCGGCAGCCTCGGCCGCGAAGGCCCGGATGGGCTCGTCTGCTTCCGTGAGGGCCGTGTCGCGGAGGTAGAACAGGTCGGGCAGCCGCTCGACCACGCCGCGGATCACCCCATGCGTCTCGTGCGTCTCGACCTCGCCGACGACGCGGATGACGAGTTCCTCCACGAGCCCGTCCGCGGAGAACAGGTGCATCAGGTTGCCGAAGGTGTCCTCGTCCCGGCGCAGGAGCCCGTCGGCGCTGGGCTCGATGCGCCAATGGCGCACGTGCTGGCCGTCGTGGTCGCGGGGCGTCAGCCGCAGCGCCTGGATCAGGCCCTTCGCGGGCTGGTCGTAGCGGTAGACGGTCTCGTGGGCGATGCGGATGCGCATGGGACCTCGCGGCGGCTCGTCGCCGGCCTTCGCGCTCCCCGAAGGGCGCGGATTACGTCAGGTATTGCTCGGTGATCGCCGAGCCGAGGCGGTTGTTGTCGGTGACGAATTCCGTGATGAACTCGTGCAGCCCCTTCTCGAACACCGAATCGATGTCGGTCGCGGACAGGCGGGCGAGCGTGTTGCTGGCGCAGCGCTGGCTCGGGCCGCGGCGCCCGTAGGCGTCCGCGATCAGGTCGAGGTGGCGGACCAGGATCTCGTAGCAGTTGGCGAGCGAACGCGGGAGCTGCTTGTTGAGGATGAGGAGGTCCGCCACGAGCCAGGGCTTCACGCTCTCCCGGTAGACCCAGTGATAGGCCGTGACGGCCGAGACCTCCCGCAGGATCGTGGTCCACTGGAAATAGTCGAGGGTGCCGCCGACCCGCTCGGATGCCGGCAGGAGCATGTGGTACTTCACGTCGAGAATGCGCGCGGTGTTGTCGGCACGCTCGATCGCGAGTCCGAGCCGGGTGAACCAGAACGCGTCGTTGCGAAGCATCGTGCGGTAGGCCGAGCCGTCGAAGGCGAGCGCCACGCCCTTCACCCACTCGATGAAGCGGGCGAACTCCTCGTGGCTCATGTCCGCGGACTGGATCCGCCGCAGCTCGAGCCAGGCGCTGTTGATCGCGTCCCACATCTCGGTCGTGAGCGCGGTGCGCACCGCGCGGGCATTGTCCCGCGCGGTCTCGATGCAGTTGCGGATCGAGGAGGGATTGTTCGGGCTGAAGGCCAGGAAATCGCGGACCGTGTCCTCGTTGGCGACGTCGTATAGGCGGCGGAAGGCGTCGAGGCTCCCGGCGGAGGCGACGGCGCCTTCCCATTCGTTGCGCTCGCCGCCGTAGCTCGTGGGCAGGGCCGCGAAGCGCATGGTGGCGTCGAGGATGCGAGCCACGAAATCGGCCCGCTCGGTGTAGCGGGAAACCCAGTAGAGGCTGTCGGCGGTGCGGGAGAGCATGGGGGAAATCCGTCATCCTCGGATGAGGGGAGGGTGCTCGGGGTTGCGACGGGGAGGGGTGCGGGAGAGCATCGGCAGAATTCCGTCATCCTCGGGCGAAACGGAGCAGAGGATCTGGGGATTACGCATGGGTGTCCGCGAGGTCCTCGGGTTCCGCCCGAGGACGACGGGTGCGGCGTCAGCCATCGAGCACCCAGGTATCCTTCGTGCCCCCGCCCTGGCTCGAGTTCACCACGAGCGAGCCCTCCTTCAGGGCGACCCGGGTGAGGCCGCCCGGGACCACGCGGATGCCGTCGGCCCCGGAGAGCACGAAGGGCCGCAGGTCCACGTGACGGGGCGCGACCCCGGAGGCCACGAAGGTCGGGCAGGTCGACAGCGCCAGCGTCGGCTGGGCGATGAAGTTGTCGGGTGTGTGCCGGAGCTTGCGGCCGAACTCCTCGATCTCGCGCTTCGAGGCGTGCGGCCCGACGAGCATGCCGTAGCCGCCCGAGCCGTTCACCTCCTTGACGACGAGCTCCGGCAGGTGGTCGAGCACGTAGGACAGCGCGTCCTTCTCGCGGCAGCGCCAGGTCGGCACGTTGCCGAGGATCGGCTCCTCGCCGGTGAAGAAGCGGACGATCTCGGGCATGTAGGAATAGACCGCCTTGTCGTCGGCGACCCCGGTCCCGACCGCATTCGCGAGCGTCACGTTGCCCGCGCGGTAGGCACTCATCAGGCCGGGCAGGCCGAGCACGGAGTCGGGGCGGAAGACGAGCGGGTCGAGGAAGTCGTCGTCGATGCGGCGGTAGATCACGTCGACGCGGCGCGGCCCCTCCGTGGTGCGCATGAAGACGGTGTCGTCCTTGACGAACAGATCGGTGGCCTCGACGAGTTCGACTCCGAGCTTGTCGGCCAGGAACGAGTGCTCGTAGAACGCGGAGTTGAAGCGGCCGGGCGTCAGGAGCACCGCGGTCGGGTCGCGGCTCGCCGAGCGCGGCGCCACGGACCGCAGCGTGGCGAGGAGCGCGTCGGGGTAGTTCTCCACGGGAGCCACCCGGTGGCGGGCGAAGAGCTCCGGGAAGAGGCGCATCATGACCTCCCGGTTCTCCAGCATGTAGGAGACCCCGGAGGGGGTGCGGGCGTTGTCCTCGAGCACGTAGAAGGTGGACTCGTCGACCCGGACGATGTCGATGCCGGCGATGTGGATGTAGAGCCCGTGCGGCACTTCGAACCCGATCATCTCGGGCCGGTAATGCGGGTTGCGGAAGACGAGATCGGCGGGGATGATTCCGGCCTTGATGCATTCCTGCGGGCCGTAGACGTCGGCCAGGAAGGCGTTGAGAGCCGTGACCCGCTGCTTGAGCCCCCGCTCCAGACCGGACCATTCCGGCATGGTGAGGACGCGGGGGATGATGTCGAAGGGGATCAGGCGCTCGGTCGATTCGTTGTCGCCGTAGACCGCGAAGGTGATGCCGATCCGGCGGAAGAAGAGCTCGGCCTGGCTTCGCCGCGTGTCGAACACGTCCGGGGGCGTGGTGTCGAGCCATCGCCGGAGCCCGTCATAGGCGGAGCGGACCTCCTCCGAGCCGGACCCGTTCACGAAGCCGTTCATCTCGTCGAACGCCGCACGCCCCATCGGGACTCCTTTGCCGTTCCTATGGCGGACAACAGCCTAGACGCAATTCCCGTTCCAGGGGAAGCAGGATCCGCCGCGCGAAAAGGCCGAAAGAACCGATTTGCGCCAGGGTTGCGGGACGGGCCCGGCTCAGATCAGCCGCAGGCCCTTGAAGCTCGCATGCCCCTCCCGGCCCACGATGATGTGGTCGTGGATCGTGATGCCGAGGGGCTTGGCCACGTCGATGATCTCCCGGGTCATGCGGATGTCGGCCGAGGAGGGCGTGGGGTCGCCGGACGGGTGGTTGTGCACCAGGATCAGGGCCGTGGCGGAGAGCTCGAGCGCCCGCTTGACGATCTCCCGGGGATAGACCGGGGTGTGGTCCACGGTGCCGGATTGCTGCACCTCGTCGGCGATGAGAGCGTTGCGCTTGTCGAGGAAGAGCAGGCGGAACTGCTCGACGTCCGCAAACGCCATGGTGGTGCGGCAGTAATCGAGCACCGCCGACCAGGAGGAGAGGACGGGGCGCTTCGCCACCGCGCCCTTCGCGAGCCGGCGCGCGGAGGCCTCGACGATCTTGAGGTCCGTGACCACGCTCTCGCCGATGCCCTCCACCTCCATGAGGCGGGCCGGCGCGGCCGCCAGCACCTCCGCGAAGGTGCCGAAGCGCTTCAGCAGCTCCTTGGCGATCGGCTTCACGTCCCGGCGCGGGATCGAGCGGAAAAGGACGAGTTCGAGAAGTTCGTAGTCGGGCAGGGCGTCGCCCCCGACCTCGGTGAACCGGGCGCGCAGGCGGTCGCGGTGGCCGTGGTAATGGGGGGTGCTGTCGCCGCTCATGCCGGGTCGCCGTGACGGGGCTCGCCGGCCCGCCGCAGGTGATCCCGGCCGGCGGCCCGAAAGCCTGGCCGTGACGATGCCCGCAAGCGGCCGGGGGCGTCAAATGCCGACCGCCGGCGGGCCTGTGCGGCGCCGTGGGGTCCCTGCCGGAGCCCTTAGGCTCGTGCGGCGGCGTAGGGTGGCTTGTCGTAGCCTTTCGGCGAGAGGGTGAAGATCTCGACCCCCGTCTCCGTCACGCCGACCGTGTGCTCGAACTGGGCCGAGAGGGAGCGGTCGCGGGTGACCGCGGTCCAGCCGTCCGCGAGCACCTTCACGTGCGGGCGGCCGAGATTGATCATCGGCTCCACCGTGAAGATCATGCCGGCCTTGAGCTCGACGCTGTAGGAGGGCTCGACGTAGTGCAGGATGGTGGGCGAATCGTGGAACACGCGGCCGACCCCGTGGCCGCAGAAGTCGCGCACCACCGAGCAGCGCTCGGCCTCCGCGAAGGCCTGCACGGCGGCGCCGATGTCGTTGGTGGAGCCGCCCGGGCGGATCGCCGCGATGCCGCGCATCATGGCCTCGTAGGTGATCTCGCACAGGCGCTGGGCCCGGCGCGGCACGTCGCCGACATAATACATCCGGCTCGAATCGCCGTGCCAGCCGTCGAGGATGAGGGTCACGTCGATGTTGACGATGTCCCCGTCCCGCAGCGGCTTGTCGTTCGGGATTCCGTGGCAGACCACGTGGTTGATCGAGGTGCAGGTCGACTTCGTGTAGCCGCGGTAGAACAGGGTCGCGGGGTAGGCCCCGTGGTCGAGGGCGAACTCGAAGACGAGCCGGTCGATCTCCTCGGTGGGCGTGCCGGGCTTCACGTGGTCGGCCAGCATGTCGAGGGCTGCCGCGGTGAGGCGGCCGGCGCGGCGCATGCCCTCGAAGGCCTCGGGCCCGTGAATCGGCACGTCGGAGGCGCGCTTGCGCTCGAGAAGGGCTTCGTCCTGAGTCATGGAAGGGTCCTGAATACCGGCGGAATGTAGGGAGCGGCCGGCGGGAAGCCAAGCGCAGGCGTGTCGCGGGTGCCCTGCGGGCTGCGCCTGCCAACGGCCTCGCTTGCGATCCGGGCCGGGCGGTGTCAAACCACGGGTCCTTCCCACGGCTTGACGGCCGCCTTGGCGGCCGGGTGACTGGATGACCGATTCACGCCCCTTCGGGGCCTATGCGCCGACCGGATTCGCCCTCTGGGCGATCGAGAGAACCCGCCGCCTGCCCGACGGCTGGGCGGCGCGCCGGGTCGCGCATGTCCTCCGGCGCCTGGCGATCCGCTCCCTCGGCGGCACGCCGGTGGACGTGGAGGCCTTCGGGACGCGCATGCGGCTCTACCCGGACAACAACCTGTGCGAAAAGAAGGTGCTGTTCACGCCGCAATTCTTCGATCCGGAGGAATTCGCGTTCCTGCGCAGCCGCATGCGCGAGGACCTCACCTTCATCGACATCGGGGCGAGCGTCGGGCCCTATTCCCTGTTCGTGGCGTCGCTGGCCGGACCGAAGGCCCGGATCCTGTCGGTCGAGCCGCAGCCCGACGTGTTCGACAGGCTGACCTTCAACATCCGCCAGAATCCGTTCGGGACCATCAAGGCGATCGACTGCGCCATCGCCGACCGCTGCGGCGAGCTGACCCTGTTCCTCGATGCCCGCAACAAGGGCGAGTCGAGCGTGCAGATCGTGGGCTCGGCCCATGCCAGCAGCGTCAAGGTCCAGGCCGTGACCCTGCTCGACCTGGTCAAGGCCGAGGGCTTCGCCCGCGTCGATGCCGTCAAGCTCGACGTCGAGGGGGCCGAGGACCTCATCCTCCAGCCCTTCTTCCGCGACGCGCCGCCCGCGCTCTATCCGGCCTTCCTGATCGTCGAGGACGAGCGCAAGCAATGGCAGGTCGACCTGCCGCGGATCCTGGAGGAGAAGGGCTACCGCCTGCTCCAGCAGACCCGCTCGAACCTCATCTACGAGCGCGCTTCCGCCGCGGAGGCCCCCTCCCGGGCCGCCTGAGGGCGGGGCCGCCCTCAGCGCCGGCGGCGGCGGGGTCGTGCCACGGTGCCGGGCGGCGTCACGATCGGGATCGGCCGCTCGACGGCGACCTCCTCGGGGCTGAGCCGGCACACATAGGCGTAGGACTCGACGCCTGCCGCGAGCGCGTCGCGGAAGGCCGCGTCGTAGGCGGGATCGATGTCGCGGGCGACGTCGAAGCGCTCCGCCTGCATTTGGATCACGTAGACGAGCGCCGCCCGGGCGCCGGCCCGGACCATGTCGGCGAGCTCGTCGAGATGCTTGGCGCTCCGGGCCGCGACGCAGTCCGGGAACTCCGCGAAGCCCGCCTCGCGCATCAGGTGGCAGTTCTTGACCTCGAGGTAGCAGGGCGGGTCGCCCTCGCGCTCGAGCAGGAAGTCGACCCGGCTGTTGCGGCCGTATTTCACCTCCGGCCGGATGCTCGTGTAGCCGCGGAAGGGTTCGAGACGCCCCTCGCGCAGGGCCTCCGCGATGAGGTGGTTCGGCCGCGAGGTGTTGATCCCGACGAGCTGCTCCGGCCCGCCGCCGGCCGCCACCTCGACGAACTCCCAGCTATAGGCGAGCTTGCGGTTCGGGTTGTCGGACCGGGAGAGCAGGACGCGCAGGCCCGGCGCCTTGAGGCCCATCATGGCGCCGGGATTGGCGCAATGGGCCGTCACCCGCTCGCCGGTGGGCAGGTCCACGTCCGCGAGGAAGCGCTTGTAGCGCTCGACCAGACGGCCTTCGATCAGGGGTTCGGCAAATCGCATGGTCGACGCATCCACGGGCAAAGGGGCGCCGTAGCAGGGGACAGGGCCCTCCTTCAACTCACCGCTCGCTTGAGCATCCGGGCCTCAGGCGCTAAAGGCGCTGAAAAGGATCCGTCCCATGTCCGAAGCTTCCGTCACGGCCGCCCTGCTCGTCATCGGCGACGAGATCCTGTCGGGCCGGACCAAGGACAAGAACATCGGCTACATCGCCGAGTACCTGACCAACATCGGCATCGACCTCAAGGAGGTCCGGGTCGTCCCGGACGAGGAGGCCGAGATCGTGGCGGCCATCAACGCCCTCAGGGCCCGCCATACCTACCTCTTCACCACGGGCGGCATCGGCCCGACCCACGACGACATCACGGCCGATTGCGTCGCCAAGGCCTTCGGGGTGCCGATCGACATCGACGAGCGGGCGCGCGCCATGATGCTGGAGCGCTACAAGCCCGAGGACCTCAACGAGGCCCGCCTGCGCATGGCCCGCATCCCGGCCGGCTCCGACCTCATCGAAAACCCGATCTCCAAGGCGCCCGGGTTCCGGACCGGCAACGTCATCGTCATGGCGGGCGTGCCCTCGATCATGCAGGCGATGCTCGACAACGTGGCGCCGACCTTGAACACCGGCGCCCGGATGATCGTGGAGACCCTGGAGGCCCAGGGGCTGCCCGAGGGCATCTATGCGGAGGGGCTCGGAGAGGTCGCGAAGGCGCATCCGGGCGTCTCCATCGGCTCCTACCCGTCCTTCACGGCAGCCGGCTTCCGCAACCAGATCGTGGTGCGCGGCAAGGACGCCGCCGCGGTCGCCGCCGCCGTCGATGCGGTGCGCCACCTCATCGCCAGGCTCCAGTCCACGTCCCGGACCTGATCCCTCCCGTCACAGCGTTCCCGGAGAAATCCCCGCCATGTCGCCCTCGTCCCCGAAAGCGTTCCCGGTCTCCTGGGACCAGTTCCACCGCGATGCGCGGGCGCTCGCCTGGCGGCTCGCCGCCGCAGGCCCGTTCGAGGCGATCATCTGCATCACCCGCGGCGGCCTCGTCCCGGCCGCGATCGTGGCCCGGGAACTCGACGTCCGGCTGATCGAGAGCGTCTGCATCGCGAGCTACCACGACTACGCCAACCAGGGCGAACTCGTGGTCCTGAAGGACATCGCGCCAGCGGTGAAGCGCATCGGCGACGGGACCGGCAAGGGCGTCCTCGTGATCGACGACCTCACCGACACCGGCAAGACCGCCAAGGTCGTGCGGGACATGCTCCCGAACGCCCATTTCGCCACCGTCTATGCCAAGCCCGCCGGCCGGCCGATCATCGACACCTTCGTGACCGAGGTCAGCCAGGACACCTGGATCTATTTCCCCTGGGACATGGGGCTCACCTACCAGGCGCCCATCAAGGAAGGTGCGACGGGCTGAGGTCCGCCGCTTCTCCGGCCGGGCCGGGACGCTTATCCAAGCGCCGCAAAGGCAGGCGCGTAGACGATCCTGCCGGTCCGGGCGGGCAGTTCGCCGCGGAGCGCCAGCGCCATGAGATACGGACCGGCATAGGGCGACGCGAAGCCGCCCGCGAGCGAGGAATCGAAGCCGAAGCGGCGGTAGTACGCCGGCTCGCCGAGGACGAAGACGCCCTGCCATTCTTCGCCCCGCGCCCGGTCGAGTGCCGCGCGGATCAGGCGGCTGCCGATGCCGGCCCGCTGCCGCTCCGGCGTCACCGAGACCGGCGCGAGGCCGAGGGCCCGGAACGGCGCGCGCATCCGCGACAGGAGCACATGGCCGACGAACGCGCCGTCTTCGACCGCCACGAGGGAGATCACGCCGTCGCCGTCGCGGCGCAGGCGATCGACCAGGTCGGCCTCGGCGGCCTGCCCGAACGCGCTCGCCACGAGCGCACGGATCCCGGGGGCATCGGCCGGGTCTTCGTCTCGGATCGTCATGAATCCTTTTTGCCTCGGCGCCGCCTGCACGCCAAGGCGGGGGGCACGTGGACCCGCCGGGCTCCATCGCCTTTTGTCCGCGGGCCCCGCATCGGCTACCCTGTCGGGGCGCGCCAGGGCCCGCTCCCGAGCGTCCGCGCCGGAACCCCTGAGGCCGCCATGAGCGACGCCGCCTTCGATCCCGCCTCCGCCCGCACCACCCTGTTCGGCGCGCTGCTCGACGCGCGTGGCCGCTTCGGGTCCGGCCGGGTCGCCCTCGAGGATCACGAGCGGCAGCCGCTCACCTATGGCCGGCTCGTGCTCGGCGCCCTCGTGCTCGGCCGCGCGCTCGACCGCGTCACGGTGCCGGGGGAACGGGTCGGGGTGCTCCTTCCGAGCGTCCAGGGCGTCGCCGTGGTGCTGATGGGCCTCAACGCCTTCGGCCGCGTGCCCGCCATGCTGAACTTCACGGCCGGGCTCAAGAATCTCCGCGCCGCCTGCGAACTGGCCGAAATCCGTACGATCGTGACCTCCCGCCGCTTCGTCGACCAGGGCAAGCTCGACGACGTGGTGGCGGCGCTCGGCGAAGGACGGCGGATCGTCTGGACCGAGGATCTCCGGAAGGGGATCACCAGCCTCGACAAGATCCGTGGCGTCCTGGAGGGCGTCCTCGCGCGCTGGGTCCACCGGGGTACGGGCATGAAGCCGGACGATCCCGCGGTGATCCTGTTCACCTCCGGCTCCGAGGGCGTGCCGAAGGGCGTGGCGCTCTCGAACGCCAACATCCTCGCCAACGCCTTCCAGATCGCGGCGCATTCCTCCCGCGCCCTGTCGCCCGCCGACGTGCTGTTCAACCCGCTCCCCGTCTTCCACTCCTTCGGCCTCACCGCGGGCCTGCTGCTCGGGCTCGTGACGGGGATGAAGGTGGTGCTCTATCCGAGCCCGCTGCATTACCGGCAGGTCCCGAAGCTCATCGGCGGCACCAGGGCCACGATCCTGTTCGCCACCGACACCTTCCTGCAGGGCTACGCCCGCGCGGCCGACGAGGGCGACCTCGCGAGCGTGCGCTACGTGATCGCCGGCGCCGAGCGCGTGAAGGACGAGACGCGCCGGATGTGGGACCGCACCGGCACCACGATCCTGGAGGGCTACGGCGCCACCGAGTGCTCGCCCGTCATCGCGGTCAACCTGCCCGACGCGCACCGGCCCGGCACCGTGGGCCCGTTCCTGCCCGGGATCGAATGGCGGCTCGACCCCGTCGAGGGGATCGACGAGGGCGGGCGCCTCTTTCTCCGCGGTCCCAGCATCATGCGGGGCTATCTCGATCCCGCGGCACCGGACGGGCTCGCGCCCCCGCCCGGCGGCTGGCACGACACCGGCGACATCGTCAGCGTCGACGACGGTTTCGTGACGATCCGGGGCCGGGCCAAGCGCTTCGCCAAGATCGGCGGCGAGATGGTGTCGCTCGCGGCCGTCGAGGCCATGGTCCAGGGCCTCTGGCCGGAGGCGAGCCATGTCGCCGTCGCGCTGCCGGACTCGCGCAAGGGCGAGCAGATCGTGCTCGTCACCGACAAGGCGGATGCGGACCGCGAGGCGCTCCAGGCCCGTGCGAGGGCGCAGGGCGTGCCGGAGCTCTGGCTCCCGAAGGCGATCCTCGTCGCGGAGATCCCGGTGATGGGATCGGGCAAGATCGACTACGCCGCGACCGTCGAGATGGCGAGGAACCTGCGGCCGATTCTGTAGCGCTCCTGCGCGGCCGGAAGAGCTTGGCCGGTCCTGATCCCCTGCTGCGCCCGGTCCGCGAACGGCTTCACGCCCTCGTTAGAAAATCGCGGGAACGCTTGCGGGCACACGGGCTTGTTCTTGCAAAGGCCCGCTGTGCTTTCCTCGCGGATGTGGCGGGCGATGGAACCCACGATACCGACGCGGAGCCATCGGTTTCACGAAGCGCACCCGGTTCGGGACGAGTTGAGGAGAGTAACATGGCGCTGACCGGGCGGTTTACCTTTCGCCGGACGTTGACGGGCAAGATCGTGCTGCAGCTCGAGGAAGAGGTGAAGGCTGTATGGCCGATGTCCCGCAAGGGCCCCTTCCGCAAGCGCTGGCGCAACGCCACGCTCATGGACCTCGCAGCTCCCGAGCTGCGGCCGCTCATGGACATGCGCTTCCGGCCGAACTTCATGGCGCAGTACGAGTACCTCATGCCCGAAGCGGCGCAGGCGCCGGCCCAGCCCGGCACGGCACCGAAGCCCCAGGCCTTCGACGGCATCCCCGTCGACAAGGCGAAGGTGCTCGGCGCCGGGGCTGCCCCGGCGGATCGCCCCGCCGTTCCCGACGTCACCGTCGAGGTCCAGAGCTACAACGGCCGCATCGCCGGCCACGCATAGGAGCAATCGGGCCGCCCGGCTCGCCCGGGTGGCCTGCTGACGGCGGACCCGGCCGGCGGCGCATATCGCCGAGCCGGAAATGTGCTGAAAGATGAGGCTGTTCGGCGCTTTCTTCACGCGACCGTGAGCCCGGCAGGAACGCTTTCGCCCATCGCGGCGTTCTTCCCCCATCGACATGTCCCCCGTCGATTGAAATTCGAAGGAGTTTCCATGAGCAATCGTCTTCTTGCTGTCGGCGCCTTTGCGGCGCTCCTCGCCGCCCCGTTTGCGGCGCACGCTCAGAGCGCGGGCGGTGCGGCTGCCGGCGCTGCGGCTGGCGCCACGACGGGCGCCATCGTGGGCGGCCCGGTCGGCGCGGTGGTCGGCGGCGTCGCCGGCGCGGCGGCTGGCGGCGCGCTTGCCGCTCCGCAGGCCACGCAGGTGCAGCAGTATGTCGTGCGCCAGAAGACCCCGTCGGTGCGCGTCCAGGAGCGCGTGGTCGTCGGCGAGACCCTGCCGCAGCAGGTCGAGCTCTACGCTCTCCCGCAGGACGTCGGCGTGCAGACCACCTACCGCTATTCGGTCGTCAACGACCGTACGGTGCTGGTCGACCCGCAGACCCGTCGCGTGATCCAGGTCATCGAGTAAGCTCGATCGTCCGAATCGGGAAAGGCGGTCCTTCGGGGCCGCCTTTTTCTTTGGCGGAACGCGATGCGCGGACGACCTGGTGCGGACGGCGGGGATCGAACCCGCACGGGCAAGCCCGAGGGATTTTAAGTCCCTTGCGTCTACCAGTTTCGCCACGTCCGCGTCGGTCGAAGGGTTAGCGGGGAGGGCGCGCCGGCGCAAGCCGGAGCGGAACCCCGCCGTCAGGCCGCCCCGCCGCGCCAGCCGTAGAGCCAGGCATAGCGCTCCGTCATGCCCTCCGGTCCGAGGTGGCGCATCACGCGGTCGCGCGCGAAGGCGACGAGGCTCCCGGCGTGATAGATGCGGCCGTTGCGTCGCGCCTGCCGCTGCACCTCGCGCGCCCGGGGAAGCCGATAGGCCTCGTAGGCCTTCAACGCCTCGGGGACACTTGCGAAACGGGACAGCGCGCCCGCCAGCATGGCGGCATCCTCGACGGCCAGCGCCGCGCCCTGCGCCAGGAACGGCAGAATCGGGTGGGCCGCATCGCCAATGAGCGCGATCCGCCCGCGCGCCATGGTCCGGGCCGGCAGGTCGTAGAGCGACCAGAGCAGCCAGGCGGGCGGTTTTTCGAGGAGTGCGCGCAGGAGTGGCGCCGCGCCCGCCAGGCGGGCGAGCAGGTCCTCGCGTCGGCCGGGCGCCGACCAGCCCTCGACGGGCCGGTCCCGGCGCTCGATCGCCACGACGTTGAGAAGGCGCCCGCCCGCGATCGGATAATGGACCACGTGCCCGGCTGGTCCGAGCCAGAGGCCGGTCTCGTTGCCGGACAGTTCCGGCGGCGCCTCCGCGCGCTCCATCGTCGCCCGCCACGCCACCGCGCCCCTGAATGCGGGGGCACGGGTGTCGCCCAGGGACGCACGCAGCTTCGACCACACGCCGTCCGCCCCGACCGCGAGATCCGTTGCGAGGGTCTCCTCGCCGCGCGATGTTCCGAGGCGGAGGCTGACGCCGTCCGCGCCGTCGCGCGCGCCTTCCACCTCGCGCCCGACCGCGAGCCGGATCGCCGGCTCGGAGCGGACCGCGTCGAGCAGCACTGTCTGGAGGTCGCTCCTCTGCACGACCCAGTAGGGGGCGCCGAAGCGCTCGCGCATGAAGCTGCCGAGGGCGACCGCGCCGATCATGCGGCCCGATCGAAGGGAGCGGACCACCACCCGGTCGGGCTCGCCCGCCATCCGCCGCAGGGCAGGGCCGAGCCCGAGGTCGACCAGCAGGCGGCTCGCATTCGGCGAAAGCTGGAGCCCGGCGCCGAGTTCCGTGAAGCCCGTTCTGCGCTCCACCACGGTGACGCGCTGGCCGCTCCGCGCAAGCGTCAGGGCCGCGGCGAGCCCGCCGATCCCGGCACCCGCGACCGCGACGGAGAGGTCCCTCACCCTGCGGAGATCAGCGCGAGGCCGGGTCGGTGGCGAAATCCTCCTCGTAGAGGCATTCCTTCGGCCGCGCTTCGTCCGCCTTCAGGCCGGAATCGTACTTGAACAGGGTCGAGCAGTAGGAGCAGACGATCTCGGTGTCGTAGCCCATGTCGAGGAAGATGTGCGGGTGGTCGAGGGGCGGGCGCGCCCCGATGCACATGAACTCCTTCGATCCCACGTGGATCACCGGGACGCCCGGGTCGTTGTGGAAGTGGGGAGTGCCCTTGTCGGCCATGGTCCGTGCCCTGATTGCCAGCGATTGCGGCGCACCATAATGATGTCGCCCCGACAATCCTAGCCCGCCGTCGCGGGTCCCTCCCGGCCCCGCGGCGCGCCTCGGCATTCCCTCCGAACGGCTCCTCCGACGATGCAGTTCTTCTCCTCCGGCGGCGTCCGGATCGCCTATATCGACGTGGCGCCCGAGACGGGCGCCGGCGATCCGGTGCTCCTGATCCACGGCTTCGCCTCGAACCATGCGGTCAACTGGGTCAACACCCTCTGGACCACGACCCTGACCCGGGCGGGCTACCGGGTGATCGCGCTGGACAACCGCGGCCATGGCCAGAGCGAGAAGCTCTATGATCCCGCCGCCTACCACTCGAACGAGATGGCCCGCGACGCCCTCAACCTCCTCGACCATCTCGGGATCGGGCGGGCGGACGTGATGGGCTATTCCATGGGCGCGCGGATCACCGCCCATCTCGCGCTTCTCGCGCCCGAGCGGGCGCGCTCGGTGCTCCTCGGCGGCCTCGGCATCCACCTCGTGGAAGGCGTCGGACTGCCCCTCGGCATCGCCGACGCCATGGAGGCGCCATCGGTCGAGAGCCTGACCGACCCGATGCAGCGCATGTTCCGCGCCTTCGCGGAGCAGACGAAGAGCGACCTGAGGGCGCTCGCGGCCTGCATCCGCGGCTCGCGCCAGACCCTCACCGCGGCCGATGTCGGCCGCATCGAGGCTGCGACCCTGGTCTCGGTCGGCACCAACGACACCGTGGCGGGGGCGGGGCCGGCGCTCGCCGCCCTGTTCCCCCGCGGGCGCGCGCTCGACATTCCCGGGCGCGACCACAACCTCGCGGTCGGCGACCGGGTCCACAAGCAAGGGGTTCTCGCCTTTCTCGCCGAACGGGCTTAAACGCAGGCGCTTTCGCTGCGTCACCAGTCTGAGGAAAGCGATGATCCGAATCCCGTCCGGACCTCCGCCTGACCTTCCTGCCACGCTGCTCGAGCGAGGCGCCCGATGAGCCGGACCTTCCTGGGCGCTGCCGGCAACCGCCTCGTCGCGACCGAGATGGGCGCGGCCGGCCACCCCGTCGTTCTCCTCCACGGCGGCGGCCAGACCCGCCACGCCTGGGCCCGCACCGCCCGCCGCCTCGCGGAGGCCGGCTACCACGCGGTCGCCTTCGACCAGCGGGGCCACGGCGACAGCGAATGGGTCGCCGACGGTGCGTATGCGTTTCCCGATTACGCCACCGACGCCGCGGCGGTAGCCCGGCGCGTCGCGGCCGAGCAGGGCGCCAAGCCGATCGCCATCGGGGCGTCGCTCGGGGGCATCGCGGCGCTCCTCGCGCAGAATCTGGGGGACGAAGCGCCCTTCGCGGGACTGATCCTGGTCGATGTCGTGCCCCGGATGGACCCGCGCGGCGTCACGCATATCCAGACCTTCATGCGCGCCCGGGCCGAGGAGGGATTCGCGTCCGTGGAGGAGGCCGCGGAGGCGGTCGCGGCCTACCTGCCGCACCGGCCGCGCCCGACCTCCCTCGACGGGCTCAAGAAGAACCTGCGCCACCATCCGGACGGGCGCTGGCGCTGGCACTGGGACCCGCGCTTCCTCGACGGGCCGCGGCCCGTGAACGCCGAGTGGGAATGGGTCGAGCGCGAGGCCGAGGCGATCGCCGGGCGCCTCACCGTGCCGACGCTGCTCGTGCGCGGGGGCCAGAGCGAGCTCGTGAGCCAGGAGGCCGCGGCGGAGTTCCTCGATGGCGTCCCGGGCGCCGAATACGTCGACGTGGCGGAGGCGCGGCACATGGTGGCGGGCGACCGCAACGATGTGTTCGGCGACGCCATCCTGCGCTTCCTGCACGCGCATTTCGGGGCCGGAGTCGCGGCCCGCCCGGCGCGACGGCACGGATAGAGCGGGGCATGACCCGCCTCGACAGCGTGATCCGGCGCCTCACCGCGCAGCGGGCGCTCCTCGACTGGGCGGCGCGGGACGTCGCGGAGCGGCCGGGGCTCGTCCTGGAGCTCGGTCTCGGCAACGGGCGCACCTACGATCACCTGCGCGACCGCCTGCCGGGCCGCGACATCTACGCTTTCGAGCGCCAGCTCGCCGCCCACCCCGACTGCCGCCCGGCGGGCGATCGGCTCATCCTCGGCGACATGGTCGACACCCTGCCGGCCTTTCTCGATCGGGTCGGCCCGGGATCGGCCGTCCTGGTCCACGCCGATATCGGCTCGGGCGACGCGGAGGCGAACCGCGTGCTTGCGGCCGGGCTGTCGCCGCTGATCGAGCCCCTGCTCGCCCCCGGCGGCCTGGTCCTGGCCGATCGCGTCCTCGCCCTTCCGCGCTGCCGGGACATCTCGGCCGAGGCGGGAGCCGAGGCGGGACGCTACTACGTGTATCGCCGCTGATGCGAGCGCCGCTCCCGGTGCCCTTGCCGATCGCGCCGCGGGCGCGGGGCCAGGTCTTGGGGGAAGCGTCGGGACGGCTTACCTTGTCGGAAAGGCCCGGTGCGCGAGGCGGCATCGGACGAGAGGCGAATCGGAGACGGGTCATGACCCAGGCACGCTTGAAGACCGAGGACCGGGAGCCCGTGGCCGGCATCGTCGATCCCGTCTGGAACCGGCTGCGGCAGGAGGCGGAGGCGATGGTGCGCGGCGAGCCCGCGCTCGCGAGCTTCGCGCTCGCCGCCATCCTCAACCACCCGAGCCTCGAAGCCGCGGTGGTCCACCGCGTCGCCTCGCGCCTGGGGCATCCGGCGCTGTCCGCCGACCTGATCGCCCAGACCTTCCTCGCGGCCATCGAGGAAGAGCCCGCCATCGGCGACGCCTTCCGGGCCGACATCGTCGCCGTCGTCGACCGCGACCCGGCCTGCACCCGGATCGCGGAGCCGGTGCTCTACTTCAAGGGCTTCCACGCAATCCAGACCTACCGGCTCGCCCATTGGCTGTGGTCGCAGGGGCGGCAGGATTTCGCCCTCTACCTCCAGAGCCGCGCCTCGGAGGTGTTCCAGACCGACATCCACCCGGCGGCGCAGATCGGGCGCGGCATCTTCCTCGACCACGCCACCGGGCTCGTGGTCGGCTCGACCGCCGTGATCGAGGACAACGTCTCCATGCTGCAGGACGTCACCCTCGGGGGCACCGGCAAGGAGCGCGGCGACCGCCATCCGAAGATCAGGCGGGGCGTGCTGATCGGCGCCGGCGCCAAGATCCTCGGCAACATTGAGGTCGGCCAATGCGCCCGGGTCGCGGCCGGGTCGGTGGTGCTCCAGCCCGTGCCCCGCAACACGACGGTGGCGGGCGTGCCGGCCCGTGTCGTCGGCACCGCGGGCTGCGCCGAGCCGGCCCGCTCCATGGACCAGATCCTCTCCCAGCTCGAAGGGGTCTGAGGCAGATCCGTTCTCCGGGTTCCGGCCTGAACCGCAACCCGCCTCTTGGCGTTGGCGTGCGGGCGCGGGCCCGATCCCGCGCCTTGCCGGCCAGGCTGAGCCGTGGCAAGGGCAGGGGCATCCGGACGGCCTCCCGCCCGACGGCACGAACACGAGCGCGGCCGGACGGCCCGCCACACCAGGAAAGGGAATGCGGTGGACAAGACCGAGATGGCGAAGATCGAACGCTACCTGCGCCAGACCTTCGCGAACCACTCCATCCGCGTGGTGGGACGGCCGAAGAAGGCCGATTCCGCCGAGGTCTATATCGGCGAGGAATTCGTCGGCGTGCTCTTCGTCGACGACGAGGACGGCGACCGCTCCTTCAACTTCACGATGGCGATCCTCGACACCGATCTCGAGGACTGATCCGCGCCTCACACGGGACGAAAAGATGCCCCTCTACGCGCTCGACGACGTGAGCCCCGTGCTGCCGGAGGCCGGCCGCTTCTGGATCGCGCCCGATGCCCATGTGATCGGCCGCGTCCGGTTCGGCCTGGACGTCAGCGTCTGGTTCGGATCGGTGATCCGCGGCGACAACGAGCCGATCGAGATCGGCGAGGGCACGAACATCCAGGAAGGGTGCATGCTCCACACCGATCCCGGCTTCCCGATGACGATCGGCCGGGGCTGCACGGTCGGGCATCACGCCATCCTGCACGGCTGCACGATCGGGGAGAACAGCCTCGTCGGCATGGGGGCGACGGTGCTCAACGGGGCAAGGATCGGCGCCAACAGCCTGGTGGGCGCGGGCGCGCTCGTGACGGAAGGCAAGGAATTTCCCGACAATTCGCTCATCGTCGGCGCGCCCGCCAAGGCGATCCGCACCCTCGACGCCGAGGCCGCCGAGCGCATGCGCCGCACGGCATCGCATTACGTCGGGAACTGGCTCCGCTTCGTGAAGGGGCTGCGCCGGATCGACTGAACCGGCCGGTCCATTCCGGTCCAAAACGGACCATTCCGGTCCGCATTCAGCGGTCCGCCGTCGTGGATGGACAGACCGAACGGCCGGTCAGCGGTTCGCGGTCGTGGTCGGGGAGGCGAGGTTGCCGAGCGCGACCCACGCCACGCTGTCCTGGCCTTCGCGCTTCACGAACACGTAGCCGGTCTGATTCCACGGCACCACGCCCTGGATCTTGTTGTCGAGCACGAAGTCGCCGCGGTCGGTGCGCACCATCAGGACCGCGTGCCCCTCGCCGATCTCGTCGATCACCACCGTCATGCGCATGGCGCGCCGGGGCAGGCCGCGCTCGGCCAGGAGCTTGCGCTTGAGGAGTTGGAAGTCCTCGCAATCGCCCATGCCGTCGTCCGGGAACTCCCAGCGGTCGACGAGCCCCCAATGGGCCTTGTCGGTGACGGGCTTGATGCGGCGGTTGACGTTCCGGTTGACGGACACGAGGGTGTTCCAGGTGTCCTGCGTCAAGGTCACGACGGCCGGCTCGGAGGTGTCGACGGCGCACTCGGCCGGGAACTGCTCGCAGAACTTCACCCAGGCGAGGACGGGCTTGGCGGAGCCGGGCCGCTCCATCGCCGCCGGCGCGGAGGGCAGGGAGGCCAGGGTCTGGGTCTGGGCTTGGCCGGTGGCGCCGCCGATCAGGAGGGGAAGGCCGACGAGCGCCGCCTTCGCAAGCGTCGCGGCAGCGGCGATCACCGCCTGCCCGCACGTGTCCAACCCCCCAAAGAGCCTCTGCCGCATGCCCCGCACCGTCTAGTCTGGTTAAGCTTCTTTTAACCAAAGCTGACAGGTTCGGGGCGGGCGCTCAAGCCCAAACTCAAACGGTCCTTAACGCAGGCCGTACGCCTTTGGTTCCATGCTCGGGCGCAAGCGGGGCCGTACGTGGCGCGAATTCCCAAGCCGAGAGAGGCACTTTCCGCCTTCGCGAAACACCTTTGCCGCCGGTGCCGCCGCGGGGACGCAAAGTGACGCAGGGCCTGGCCCGGACGACGCAAGGTTGCGCCCCGAGCGGGCCGGCGCCCCTTACAGGACCAAGTCCTCGCTGAAGCGGTCCCGCGGCAGGAGGTCGAGGAATTCCACCCCGACCCCGCCGTCGAAGTGCCGGACCACGCGCCCCGGGGTCACGCCGAGCACGAGGCCCGCGCCCACCGGAGGAGGCTCGTCGAGGAGCAGGGCGGCGCCGGAGCGGGAGACGTCGAGGAGCCGGGTCGCGACGCTGCGCCCGTCCTCGAACCGCACCCGCACGGCGGTCCGGAGCGGCACCACCCGCCGGTGCCGCCGCCGCTCGGGCAGGCCGAGATTGTGCCGGTTCTCGAGCCAGTCGAGCTGGGCCTTGAGGCGCTCGCGCTGGCGCGGGCCGAGCCGCAGCTCGGCCGCGAAGCCCGTCATGGTGTGGCGCACCACGCGGCCCTCGAGCGTCCCGATCTGCTCCAGGTGCAGCACCACGCGGTCGCCCACCGGCCCCTTCACGGGTGCGAGCACCGCGATCCCGCCGAGCGAGACGTCGACGCTCAGGCACGGATATTCCTGCAGGGTCGCGAGGCGGTAGCGGCCGAGCAGCGCGACCGCGATCCGGCGATGGCGCCGCCGGTCCTCGACGGGTGCGGGGGAGGAGGCTGTAGCGCCGGAGGTGATCGTCATGACCGCAGGGGGACCGGCCGGGGAGGGGGCCGGGCCGCGGCAGGGTAGGAAGCGCCCGTTAAGGGCCGCTTAAGCCGGCCCGATTGGGCGCGGCCACGATCCCCTCGGGCCTTGTCCCCTGGGCCGCGTCCGCCGGGCGATGTCCCTTTGGCGATGGCCCCTGGGCCGTGTCCCTCGGGCCATGTCCCTTTGGCGATGTCCCCAGGCCGTGTCCCTCGGGCCTTGCGCCGGCCAGTCCGCGCCCGACATAGGGCAGCGATGCCCCGCACCCTTCCCTCACTGCCCCGCCCGGGACGCCCGTCCCGATGATCGCGCGCCCTTCGGCGCATCCGCCGATCTTCAACCTGCCGCGGGTCGTCCTCCTGACGATCGCGGCGCTCGTGGCGATCCACGCCGTCCGCGCCGTCCTCGACGAGGCCACGGATTTCGAGCTTCTCGTCGAGCTCGCCGTCGTGCCGGCGCGCTGGGCGGTCGCGGTCGGCGCCGCCTCGGCCGAGGAGGTGCTCCGCCGCCTCGGGGCGACCGGGCAGGACGGGCTCGTCGCCTTCGGCCGCTACGTGCTCGACGGCGACGGAGTGCGGCCATGGACGGCGCTCACCTATGCGGCGCTGCACGGCTCCTGGACTCATCTGATCTTCAACGGGGTGTGGCTCGCGGCCTTCGGAACCCCGGTGGCGCGCCGCTGCGGCGCCGGCCGCTACCTCGCGCTCGCGGCCGCGACCGCGGTCGCAGGCGCGGCCGTGCACGTGATCGCCCATCCCGCCGACGTCTTCCCGATGATCGGCGCCTCGGCCGCCGTCTCGGGCATGACGGCGGCGGCCGCCTGGTTCATGTTCGCCCCCGCGCGCTGGTCGCTCGAAGGGCGCCTGGAGGCCCCGCACGAGCGCCGGCGCGAGAGCCTCGCCGCCATGGTGCGCAACCGCCAGGTCGTGATCTTCGTCGCGGTCTGGTTCGTGACCAACACCCTCTTCGGGACGCTCGCTCAGCCCTTCGGCATGGTGGATTCCGGCATCGCCTGGGAGGCCCATGTGGGCGGCTTCCTCGCCGGGCTCGCGCTGTTTCCCCTGCTCGATCCCCTGCCCCGGCAGGGCGTCCCGGGCGGCGCGCATCTGCGGCTCTGAGGCCGCTCCGGCGCGGCGTTGCATGCCGGCTCCGGCAGCTCGCACCTTCGGCTCCGACGCCTGTCCCGATGCGGCTTTGCACGGCGTCTCGGGCGGCACGCATCTCCGGCTCCGAGGCCGCTCCCCCTGCGGGATCGCGCGGCGTCCGGGGCGGGGGCGGCGACCGCTCCGTCGGCCTCGCGGCAGAGGCGTTCGACTTTAGTCGGCTGCTCGGCTTGCAAGGCGTTTCAAATCGCCCGATCATGACCCGGGGCGCGCGGTGTTCCGGACCGTCGGGCCGGACCTGCCCCGCCCCGGCGGGCCGGGCCATGGGGCCTTCGGACCGCCGTCACGGGATGCTCCTTGCGGCGGGCGTCGGTTCTCCGGGGAGCTCCCCCAAGCACGGGAGACCATACGCATGACCGTCGAGCACATCCTGCGCACCAAAGGCCGGAACGTGGTCACGATCGAACCGCAGCGGACCTTGGCCCAGGCCGCGCAGCTCCTGTCCGAGCGCCGGATCGGTGCCGTGATCGTCGGGGACGCGTTCCGCCCGGTCGCGGGGATTCTCTCGGAGCGGGACATCGTGCGCGCGGTGGCGGCGCGGGGCCCGGCGGCGCTCGACGAGCCGGTGTCGCAATCCATGACCGAGAAGGTCGTGACCTGCACGGGCGAATCCGCCATCGACGAGGTCATGCAGATCATGACCGACGGCAAGTTCCGCCACGTGCCGGTGGTCGAGAACGGCCGCCTCGGCGGGCTCGTCTCGATCGGCGACATCGTCAAGCACCGCCTCGCCGAGATGGAGGCGGAGTCGCGCGCCATGCGGGACTACATCGCGACGGCGTAGCGGCGCGCCGCCAGGGCACGGTCCCCGCACCGGAGGCCGGTGCCCGCCGGCGCGGGCGCCTCTCGCACGGCGAACGGCGCGTCGGCCGCCGCGGCCGATGCGTCCCTCAGGCGAATTGCGCCAGTCCGTTGCCGACCGACCAGTTCTCCTTCGGGGCGTCGTGCACGATCACGAACACATCCTCGGGCCGGATGCCGGGGCGCTCGCCGAGGAGCTCCGCGATCCGCCGGAACAGCGCCTTCTTCTGCTCCGCGGTGCGGGTGCTGAACACCGTGATCTGGATGTAGACGACGTCGGCGCTGCGCGCGATGCCGTAGGCGTTGCCGGTGCTGAAATTCGCAGGGTCATGCTCGGTGATGGTCATGAAGCGGTCGTCGTCGGGCACGTTCAGCGCTTCGCGCAGGGCCTGGTAGAGGCCGTCGAAGATCGCCTGCCGGTACGCGTCCGGCTTTCCTGAGCGCAGGGAGATGTGAGCGAGCGGCATCGGGGGCCTTTCCGTTTTGGCGAGGCCTGCAGGTTAGACGCCGGACAGTCATTGTGATACGCTATGGTTTGCGATATCAGCAATGACGTTTTGAAATGACGAGACGCCCCCTCGATCTCGATTCCGTCCAGGCCTTCGTGCGCATCGCCGAGCTCGGCAGCTTCACGCGGGCCGCCGAGGCCATGCGGACGACGCAGTCGGCGGTCAGCCTCAAGCTGAAGCGGCTCGAGGCGGCGCTCGGCTGCCGGCTCGTCGAGCGGACGCCCCGGTCCGTGGAGCTGTCGGAGCGGGGCGCCGCCTTCCTCGACCATGCCCGCGAGCTCCTGGACGTGCACGATCGGGCATTCGCGGCCTTCGCCGGGGTCCGGAAGCGCCTGACGGTCGGGATCAGCGACCACGTGGCGGGGCCGGAGCTCCCGGCGCTGATCGCGCGCATGAACGCGCAGGACCCGCATCTCCTGATCGACATCCGGATCGGGTCGTCGGTTCCGCTGCTGCAAAGCTTCGACCGGCGCGAGCTCGACACCGTGATCGTCCGGCTCCATGCCGGGCGGAGCGATGGGGAGGTCCTCGCGGAGGAGAGATTCCGCTGGTTCGCGGCGCCGGGCTGGAAGCATCGCGCCGGCGAGCCCCTGCCGCTCGCCACCATGGCGGAGCCCTGCGGCGTGCGGGCCTTGGCGGGGCGGCTGCTCGATGAGGCAGGGGTACCCTGGACGGAAATCTTCGTCGGCGGCGGCGTCGCGGCGGTGGCCGCGGCCGTCACGGCGGGGCTCGGCGTCGCCGCCCTGGCGCCGCGCATGGTGCCCTTCGGCGCGGTCGACGTAGGCCCCCGGCTCGGACTTCCCGATCTGCCGCGCCTGCCGGTCCTGCTGCACACGCGGGTGAAGGACGGCCCGTCGCGCGATGCGCTGGCCGCGCTCGCGGCGGCGTTCCGGAGCGCGGTGCGGGACTAGAGTCCGTCAGGCTGTTTCAGGATCGCATCCGGACGGAGTCGCGGAGCCGACAGCCTCGCCCCTCCCGACTCCCATCACGAGCAGACAGAATCGAGGCAGGCCCCGGGAAGCCGCAGCCGAACCGGCGCTAGACCGTCGCTTCGGAGTCCCGGATCAGCTCCTGGAGGTCGGGCAGGGCGCGCTCGGCCGCCTGGCGCCCGAGCTCGATGCATTCCGCGGCGCGGTGGAACTCGAACAGGCCCATCTTGGCGAGCTTCGGGGCGACCATGACGTCGGGCGGGTCGCCCGCGAGCCGCGACCGCGCGATGCGGTCCTGGGTGATGTTGAAGGCGTCGATCATCACGGTCGCGATGCCGGGGGCGTTCGGCTGCTTTCGCCGCTCGATCCGCGGCGAGGCGAAGAGGCCCCAGCCGCGCCGCTCCTCCATGGCGACCTCGATCTCGAGTTCGTCGCTCGATTCCTCGTCGAAGGGCTGCACCGTGCCCCGCGCCCGCACCTCGCTGTTGAGGTTGACGCAGACCACGAGGTCGGCGCCGAGCGCGCGGGCGGCCGTGATCGGGATCGGGTTCACGAGCGCGCCGTCCATGAGCCAGCGCCCGCGGAACAGCACCGGGTCGAAGATGCCGGGGAGGGCGTAGGACGCCCGCATGGCCTTCACGAGCGGCCCCTTGGTGAGCCAGATCTCGTGGCCGGTGACGAGCTCGGTCGCGATGGTGCAGAAGCGCATCGGCAGGGTCTCGATGCGCCGGTCGGTGAGGTCTTCCTCCAGCAGCTTCTGCAGGCGGCCTCCGCCGATGAGGCCGGATCCCGAGATGTGGAAGTCGAGCAGGCCCATCACCCGGCGTTTGGTCAGCGAGAGCGCGAAGGCCTCCAGCGCGTCGAGCTTGCCGGCCGCGTAGCAGCCTCCGACCACCGCGCCGATCGAGCAGCCCGCGATCACGTCGGGGACGATGCCGGCTTCGTGCAGCACCCGCAGGACCCCGATATGGGACCAGCCGCGGGCCGCGCCGCCGCCGAGCGCCAGGCCGATCTTCACGCGCGACCGGGCCTCCTTCTCGCCGGGGACCGGACCCGGCGCCGGGCCGGGTGGCTGACCAGAAGTCATGACGGTGCCTCCGCCGCCTCCGCCCATCCCGGCGCCGCGCCGGGGGATGCCGTCCCAGAACATGAGGACCTCACATCACGCCGTACACACTATCGCATCGAGCCGTGAAAGCCCGATGAACAACGCCCGAGCGTGGCCGCCGGACGCAAGGATCATGGGGAAAAGTGCTGTGCTTCCCCGGGGCGGCCGCGCAGGGGCCGGCGGCGCCTGCCTGCGGCGTTCGATGCCGGAACGGCGTTCGCCCGCCTCGCGTTGGCGAGGGTCATCCCGAACGCGAAGGATCCTCCATGGCCGACATGATCGCCTCGACCTACGACCACCTCACGCACGGCTCGCCCCACCTGTCCTGGAGCGAGCGCGGCATCTCCGTCGTGGCGGGGCTCGCGCTTGCGGCCGCCGGCGCGAAGCCGCGGCCGAACCCGCTCCTCAACGTGCTGGCTCTCGGAATCGGCTCCTACCTCGCCTATCGCGGCGCCACCGGCTACTGCCCCGTGAAGGCGGCCCTGGTCGAGGACGATTCGGAGCCCGCCGGGCGGATCGCCCGCCGGCACTGAGGCCGGCTCGCCGCCCGGTCGCCTCGAAGCCCGAGGCAGCCGGAGCGGACGGCAAAAAGGGCGGCCCGAGGGCCGCCCTTTCCGTATTCCCTGCGAACGAGGGGTCTCAGTAGCGGGCCGAGGTCGTGGAACGGCGGCTGATCATGCCCCAGATCGCGAGGACGATGATCGCGCCCACGATGGCGCCGATGAAATTGGCGCCTTCGCCCGGCCCGTACCAGCCGACCGCGCGGCCGATGAACGTGGCGACGAGCGCGCCCACGATGCCCAGAATCGTCGTCATGATGAACCCGGACGGCTCGTTGCGGCCCGGCATGATGAACTTGGCGATGATACCGGCGATGAAGCCGATGATGATGGTCCAGATGATATCCATGGCATGCTCCACAAGGGCGTTCGTGGAGCCAACGCCGTAAGGCCGCGTTTGGTTTCAGGACTATGGTCCTTCGCGGCCGAAGCGTGGCCGGAGCGGGATTCGGGCCGCTCCGTCACGCCCCGCCGGCCGCGGCGGGGTCGAAGGCGAGGGCGCCGGACGCTCCCTCGACCACCCGGTAGAAGCACGAGCGCCGCCCGGTGTGGCAGCAGCCGCCGTCGCCGGCGACCCGTACCTTCAGCCAGAGGGCGTCCTGGTCGCAATCGACCCGCATCTCGACCACGGTCTGGACTTGGCCGCTGGTGGACCCCTTGTGCCAGAGCTCGGCCCGCGAGCGCGACCAGTACCAGGCCTCGCCGGTGTCGAGGGTGCGGGCCAGCGCCTCGGCGTTCATGTGGGCGACCATCAGGAGCTCGCCCGTGTCGGCCTCGGTGGTCACGCAGGTCACGAGGCCGTCATGGCCGAAGCGCGGCATCAGGGCGGCGCCCTCCTCGACCTGCGCCTTGGAGGCGGCCGACGGGGCAGGGGGGCAGAGGGCGCACATGGGAGGCTCGGGGTCAGGGACGGGACGTGCCCGCAAGACCGCGGAAGCGCCCGCCCGTCAAGCCCCGTGGCCTTTCAGGGCCTGCCGTGTCGGAGGAGGGTGAGGAACCTGACCTGCTCGGCGGGCTCTTCCCTGAAGAGGCCGGTGAACTGGGTCGTGAGGGTCTGGGCCCCCTGCTTCTGCACGCCGC
>JAESGR010000179.1_pt1 | contig 93809 bp, 82 predicted proteins | sample 9269771 | NCBI WGS metagenome assembly JAESGR01 (sample SAMN15739572, study PRJNA653492) | algae metagenome | isolation source: Chroococcus sp. CMT-3BRIN-NPC107 and co-occurring heterotrophs from well... | place: USA: Clark Mountains Wilderness, California | collected 2010-04-18 | reverse complement strand
GGCATGGCTACTACGTGAGCCGCATCCCCTCCTGGCGCAACCGCGTGCGCCTGCTCTCCGATCTGCTGCTGGCCGGGCTTACGGGCAGAGAAACGGCCCTCCTGCGCCTCGAGCCTAGTAGTACGGCCTCAACCACCGCATCACGCGAAGAGCTCAGGGCAACATCGTGACGGCGTGGGGAACGAACACGCGAAGCGGAAGGAACCTCACGATGTCATCGACGCGGATATCCAGAGCCCTCCAGAGCCAGGCGCCGCGTCGCGGTAGGGAAGGCCGCGGCCTCACGGCGGTGAAAGACGCCTTGATATTCCGAGATGCTTTGAGCAGATTCCCATGAGAAACTCTCCGCTGCTGCCCCTGGGATCACTCGTACTCGCCGTCGTCCTGGTCATCGCGGCCGTGGCTGCCGGTGATTCCGCTGATCTCCTGCCCCTGTCAGAACTGCAACTTGGCGCAATCGGCGCCGCACTTACGCTCGCCGTTTTCGGCATACAGGGTCTACTCTCGATCACCCTCGAAGGTCAGGAACTGCATCCAGGGCAAAGTCCGCCACGGCTTACCCAACTGCTTTCTGTGGGAATCGTCCTGACCGCGCTCCTCCTGCTCCTCGATGCCGTGATCCTCGGCTATGGCATTGTCTCGGGTGGGGATACGACCTTCCTGGGCATCACCGCCGGAATTGGCTGCCTACTCCTCGCGGTGCTCCTGCTGTTCTACAAGGAGGCCTTTCTCGGTGACGAAGCCCGGTTCGATGACCGGGAGGATGGCATCCCATGGTGACACCAACATCCGACGGTCGATCTTCGCTGGTGTCCAGCACCGCTCAAAGCGAAGAACTCTACCGGACACACCGGCTGAACCTGCAGGCTGAACGCCTGGCAACCCGTCGCCGCATCCTGCGCTGGGTGATACGCATCGGGGCTGGTGCCTTTGGGCTGGCCTTGCTCGTGCCGGCGCTGGCCCTGCGCTCCCTGACGCAGGCGGTCGATAGAGTGACCGCTGGCGACCTCCTCGTGTATGCCATTGGTGACCGTGCGGGTCTCCCGATCGACATTGCCGCACTCGCTCCCGGCACTGCTGTCCAGGCGTTCCCCGAAGGCAAGAGCGAAAACGAGCAGAACCTTATCGAGCTGGTGCGCCTGGGAGACGACCCGCAGGGAGGTCTTGTCGCCTATAGCGCTATCTGCACCCACCTCGGCTGCACCGTGCTGGAAGCGCTCAGCCCGGATGGAAATATCGTCTGCCCCTGCCACGCCAGCATCTTCGATCCCCGCGCAGATGCCCAGGTGCTCACCGGCCCTGCGGCCCGGCCTCTCCCTGCACTCCCCGTTGACATCGCTGACGGGCGAGTTCTCGCGGCAGGGGGTTTCGATGCACCCGTTGGCCCAGCGTAGATCGTTGCACACGCCAGGAGTTTCTCGATGAGCCAGCCTCAGCTGCCTACCCAGGTCCGAACGGATCTGGCCCCCAACCCGCCGATGGCTCAACATCCCCGTGTCTGGCGGTGGCTCGACGATCGGCTCAGCCTCGGCGCTCTTTACCGGAAATATGGCCGCAAAGCATTCCCCGTGCATTCGAGCTTCTTTCTTGGGGAGATGGCCCTTTTCGCGTTCATCATCCTCGTCGTCACCGGGATCTACCTTGGGTTCATTTACGTGCCCTCCAACGCGGAGATCACGGTCGATGGGCAAACGGTCCCGGAGGCGTACGCCAGCATCGGGCTCATCGAATCTATCCCGATCGCCAGCCTTTTCCGCAACACCCATCACTGGGCGGCGCATGTCATGGTCGCGGCGGTGCTCCTCCACATGCTGCGCGTTTTCTTCACTGGCACATACCGGAAACCGCGAGAGATCAACTGGGTCGTTGGTATCGTCCTGCTCGCCCTGACGCTGCTGGCGGCATTCGTTGGGTATGCTCTCCCCTACGATTCGTATGCGGTTACCGCCACGGGCATCGGCTTTGCCATTGCCCGTTCGATTCCCTGGGCTGGCCCGGTTGTCTCGGAGTTCATTTTCGGTGGGGCCTTCCCGTCACTCGGCAGTCTCTCCCGTCTCTACACCATTCACATCTTCGTCGTCCCGCTCCTCCTTGCCGCAACGGTTGGTCTGCACCTGCTTATCATGGGCAAGCAGAAGCACACCCAGCCTGGGTACGCGCGTCCCCTGGCCGAGCCAGGCAAAGTGCTCGGCGTGCCGCTCTGGCCGTACCAGGCGCTGCTTGCCGGCCAACTCCTCCTGCTCATGTTTGGGGCGCTGTTTCTCCTCTCCGCCGTCGTGCCGCCTCACCCGATCGCCGAGTTCGGCCCACCCGGCCCCGCGACGCCAGAGGTCAAACCTGACTGGTATTTGCTGTGGGTCTATGGCTTCCTGAAGATCGTTCCGCCCCAGGCCACACTGTCCATCTTTGGGGCCACCATCGGTCCGAACTTCATTGGCGGTGTCCTCTTCCCGACGCTCTTGTTCGGTCTGTTCACCATCGCGCCGTGGCTCGACCGCACGAACCAGCACGTTGCTACGCGCTTCGAGTACCTCGAACCGGTGCGGCAGACACCTATGCGCCTGGCTACAGGCGGCGCCGTCCTGGCGTTCCTGGCTACCCTCTTCCTCGCCGCGTACTACGATGAGATCGGGCTCAGTTTGCTCCAGATCTGGGCCATCGTCATCGTTGTGCCCGTACTGGTCGCTGTGCTGATCTGGTCGATCATCTCGCGGACAGCGCCAGCGGAACGATTCGATCCCCAGGCGAGTGCGCTGCCCGTTATGCCAGCCCCTGCCCGCTCACCAGCGCCAGCACCCGCGCCGGCGTCGGCACCGCCATCCATCGCCAGGACACCTGTCGAAACTGCCGTGCCAGCAGGTGCGGCTTTCACCGGTCGGGGCAATGGTCGTGATGGTCAACTACGGCCACCAGCATTCACCACCCCAGCGGCGCGTAGCGACCGGGCGCGAGACAGCCTCGTCGCAGCCCTGTACGAATTTGGCGATCTAGCGCCGCTCATCCGTCAGATTGATGACGAGGCTGATCTTCTCGAAGTTCTGGATTATGTCGATAGCTTGCGGCTGGGCCTGGCAGAGTCAAACCAGGTACTGCAGGGCGTGGTGCGTGGACACCTTGCAGACGAGCCACTGGTGCTGGATGGAGGGCACGAACGAGACAAAGCTTGACGTTTGCGCCGAACCCAACCCTGACGCCCCTGCCCTCTTCCATATGAATGACCGCATCAGGGTGCGCCTGGAGCGCACCCTGATGTGAACAGTGCCTGACTCACAACCTCTTCAATTGCAGCGCGCAGAATCCCCTGGCCCTATGGCTCAGGCGTCCCATAGATGACGGGCTGAACCACCGGGATGAGCCCAAGCTGCAACAGCAGCCCCAGGTAATTGGGCTGGCTCCAGGCCTCCACGATTTCGCTACAGGCAAACCAGTAAACGTTGGTGCCGAAGAACTCGACGCTCTTGCCTGTCAGCGCCTGTCCCTGGAATTCGCCGTCATTGCTACCCCGCCCGGTCCGGCGCACGACAGCCTGGCTCTCCGTGGCGACCACGACGTCGGCCGTGAAGCGAATGTCTGGAAACGCCGCGATCAGCGCGGCCAGGTCACTCTTCAGCGCGTCCCGGCCAATTCCGTCGTGGTACAGGCAGGCGTGATGCACGATGTCTTTAGCGACAAACTCGTTTAGGACGTCCAGCGAACGCGTGTCGAGCGCCTCCCCCGTCCAGCGTCGCGCAATCTCGGCGTTCTCTGGGACTGATCCGGGCGGGCAGAATACCGTAGGTGAAGCGGCGGGTGTGCTCGCGCGATGGGGAGCGCGTGACGCAGGCCCGGAAGGCAGCACCCCGATCTGCTGCAAGAGCCCACTACCGCATGCTTGTTTGGCCTCTGAGGGTTCGTTTATGTCGCACCAGCCACACCTCTCTGTGTCAGGCGCGGCAGGATCGAGTTTGGTTCTCACAAGTCACGCACGCCTGCACCATTCATTGCCGACGTCCACCCAAGAGTCAACGCCATGCCACGGCACAAATTGCGTGCCGGGGCGCTTACAGCCCCAGCCTCTTGGTCATGCCCTCGTGTCTCCAGACTGGCATGAATCATGGGAAAATAACTGTGCAATCGATTGCGCGTGAGAGGAGCAGTTGCAATGAGCAGAGGCCAATGGCTGACACGGCGGGCAATGATCCAGGGCGCTTCCGGGCTGGCGATCGCCGGGGTTGCGTCGGGCTCAATCCCGGGATTCGCCCGGCAGGCGACGCCCGCGGCAACACCTGTTATGGGCATGCCATTGTGGCAGCCGGCCTGGGCGAACGGCATCGTCTACGGGACATCGTCGACGACATGGCAGATCGACGACGAGGAGTACGCAGCGCTCGTCGCCGAGCAAGCCGCTGTCGTCTTCACCGAAGATGACCTCCTCTGGTGGCGGCTGAAACCAACACCCGACTCACCGCTCGATTTCCAGTATGCCGACCGCTTCTTCGACTTCGCCGAGGCGAACGGGCAACTCGTTCTCGGCGCTCACCTTGTCTGGGACGAAGGCTTTGGCGAAGAATGGACCGAGGATGACCTCTGGAGCCTGGATTCAGAGGCAGCTTCCACCCTGCTCTACGGTACGGTCGAGGAAGTCGTGACCCGCTACCGGGGACGCACGGCGGGCTGGATCGTGGTCAATGAGGTGATCGACGCGCACGAATCCGACGGCATCCGCCGGGACTACCCCTGGTATGAAACCATCGGTCCATCATTCATCGCCGAGTCGTTCCGCATCGCCCGCGAGGCCGACCCCGACGCCACCCTCATCCTGAACGAGTTCGGGTTCGAGACCGATTCCGAGTGGGACGCCGCCGCTGACAGGCGCAAGAACGCGCTCCAGGTGCTCGACATGCTCCTCGATGAGGGTGCCCCGGTCAACGCCTTCGGCGTGCAGGCTCACCTGTCGGCCGCCAACTTCGCCGAGAACTTCGACGCCGATGCCTACAGCCAGTTCCTGGCGGACCTGGCCTCGCGCGGCGTGACGATCATCATCAGCGAGCTGGATGTCCTTGATGATGACCTCCCGGCCGATATCGCCGAGCGCGACCAGGCCATCGCCGCCGCCACCCAGCTCTACCTGGACACGGCGCTGCAGGAACCGGCGGTCGCCTCAGTGATCACGTTCGGTCTCTCCGACCGCTACACGTGGCTGCAGGAGGACTACCCGCGCGAGGATGGCGAGGCGCGTCGTCCGCTCCCCTTCGACGACGAGAACCTGGCCCCGAAGCCAATGTTCGATGCCCTCTACGGCGCGCTGGAAGCCGCACCGCGACGTGAGCCGTTGTGGATCCCGCCACGCGCGGAGTAAGCATCGCGCGTCTCGAGTCTGTCGAGACCTCGTTCTTGGATCCAGTAGAACGAGGTCCCTCGGCAAGTTCGCTATCCCGCCAAAAGGCAGCTACCCAATCCGATCGACCACCCTGACGTGTCGTCCTTGGCCCGCAGGCGAGGGATCTTGGCCCAGCCTCCAACCGGCAGAGGGACCAATACTCAGCCTGTCACCGCTTGTAACTCGACGGCAGGTGGGCGCTCGTTGGGAACAACCTGAATACGAGTTCCCGAACGAGATCCTTCGTTCCTCAGGATGACACCTGAGAGTGGACGCCAACCGGGCGCTGGTTTGATGCGAAACGCGAACGAGGCTACTTCAACCCACTCATCGCGATCCCGCGCACGAAATGACGCTGGAAGATGAGGAACACGATCAGAACCGGCAAGGTGGCAACCACCGAGCCAGCCATCAGGAGGTCCCATGCCGTGCGGTTGCGCACTACGAAGAGGGCCAGGCCGAGCGGCAGCGTGCGTAGCTCCTCGCTGCTGACAATGATCAGCGGCCAGTAGAAGTTGTCCCACTGGTAGGTGAACGTGAAGATGCCGAGCGCGGCCAGCGCTGGCCGGCAGAGCGGCATCACGATCTGGGCCCAGATGCGCAGTTCCGAGGCCCCGTCGATACGGGCTGCATCCAGCAGATCGTTAGGGATGGTGCGCATGTACTGGCGCAGCAGGAAGATGGCGAAGGCACTCGCGCCCTGGGGAATGATCAGGCCCCAGTAGGAATCGAGCCAGCCGTGCCCGCCCTGGCCAAGCCAGTTGTTGCCGCCGAAGAACGGGATGTTCTTGAGAATGATGTACGTCGGAATCAAGGTCACCTGCCCCGGGATCATCATCGTGCCCAGGGTCAGCAGGAAGAGCGCATCGCGCCCTGGGAACTGCCGCTTGGCGAACGCATACGCAGCCAGTGACGCCAGCAGGAGTTGCATGAAGGTGACGGCAATCGCCACGTAGGCGCTGTTCAAGAAGAAGCGCCCGATGCGCTGGGACTCGAAGAAGCGAGCGTAGTTATCCAGCGTCGGGTTGCGCGGGATCCACTGTGGCGGCCAGCGAAAGATGTCGCCGATATTCTGCAGCGACCCGGACACCATCCAGACGAACGGCGCCACGAAGAGGATGCCGCTGATGATCAGGATGGCGTAGATCAGCGCGGTCCAGAGCGAGAATGTCGGGAGATGCTGTGGCGCCAGGGGAAGTGAGCGGACGCGATCCTCCAGGACGCGCTGGCCCTCGGGCAGTGGCGTGTCAGTTGTTGCCATATCGCGCTCCCGTCATCTGCATATTCCTGGAGGTCGGCAGAGGCATCAGTACTCCACCTCACTACGCATGACACGCAGTTGCACCAGGGTGAACACGAACATAAGGGCGAACATGCCGAATGCCATCGCCGACGCATACCCCATGTCGAAGTTTTTGAAGGCCGTCTGGTAGATGTGATAGACCATCGTCGTGGTGCGCCGCAGCGGCCCACCGTTGGTCATGATGAAGATTTCCGTGAAGACCTGCAGGGATCCCAGCACCGAGACGACTGCCAGGAAGAGCGTGGTCGAGTTCAGCAGCGGGATCGTGATGTCCTTCAGGCGCTGCCACCCCACGGCTCCATCGATCTTGGCCGCGTCGTAGTAGTCCTCCGGAATCGACTGCAGGCCGGCCAGGTACACGACCATGGTGAACCCGACGCCCTTCCAGATACTGGTGATGATGACCGCTGGCATCGCCAGGTTTGGGTCGGACAGCCAGAGCAGCGGCTCCTGGATGATCCCGAGCTGCAGCAGGTAGTAGTTGAGCAGCCCGAACTCGCCGTTGTAGAGCCACTTCCAGATGATGGCGGCAATCACCAGCGGAGTTACTACCGGCAGATAAAAGAGCGTGCGGAAGAGCCCCCGCGCCCGGATCTGGTTGTTGAGTAACAAGGCAATCAGCAGTCCCAACCCCATCGTCACGGGGACCGAGACCGCCGTGTAGTAGAGCGTATTGACGATCGCGCCACCAAACCGCTCGTCTCCAATCAGCCGCTGGTAGTTGTCCAGACCGACGAATGGCTTCTCCGGTTCCAGGATGTTCCACTCGTGGAAGCTCAGGTAGAAGGCATAGATCACCGCTGCCACCGTGAAGATGCCAAAGAGGATCATGGTCGGCAGCAGGAAGAGGTAGGCGGACCATTGCTTGCGCATCTGTCGCCACACGGATGGCGCTGGCCTGATCCGCGGCTGAGGTGACGGGGTGCCTGGCGAGGCCATCGCCGCGCTGCTTGCCGACATGACGTTCTCCGGGAATGACAGAGTGGTGAGATAGCGGGGGGAAAGAGATGCAGAGCGGCATGAGTGCCGCTCTACATCTGTTGGGGTTCGGGCCTAGCGGCTCAGGATATCCTGGCCTTCCAGCGCCGCCTCATCGAGCGCGGTTGCGGCGTCGGTTTCCCCGTAGATCGCGCGCCCCAGTTGGTCGTTGAGGACGATCTCCACCTCGCCGTAGCGTGGGTTCGGAGCGCCGCCCGTGACGCCACATTCCATCTGCTGGGCAAAGCCTTCCAGCACCGGGTTGAGGGCGAACACGTTGGGATCTTCCAGGAGCGAGGTGCGCGGCGGCAGGACGGAGCCCGGGTCGCCCGGCATCCCCAGTGTCCAGAGCGCCATGTTCTGCGGGGCGGAAAGGAACTCGATCCACTTCCAGGCCGCGTCGTGGTTCCTGCCTTGAGTCGGGATGACCAGGGCATCACCGGCGATGGTGGTGGCGCAGCGCTCCTTCTGCGGCAGCGGCGCGGCGTCCCAGAGATCCGTTATGTCGGGGTACTCGTCCTGCATGACCGAGGCGAACCAGGCGCCGGCCACGTACATCGCGACCTGCCCGGTGGCAAACGCGACGCGGCCATCGTAGGAGTTGGAGTTGAGGAAGTCTGGCGGCGAATACTGCGCCAGGTTGACGTAGAACTCTGCCGCCTCCTTGCCCGCATCGCTGTTGAACAGAATCTGCGTCCCGTCCTCCGACATGAGCTCGCCGCCGTTCTGCCACAGGTAGGGATACCAGTAGTAGGCGGCCTCCGGCGCGAAGATGATGTAGCCGTACTGCCCATCTTTGGTCAGTGCCTCGGCAGCCGCCAGCAACTCGTCCCATGTCTTGGGCGGCTCGGCAATGCCCGCCGCCTCGAAAAGATCCTTGCGGTAGAAGAGACCAGTCGTCTCGCCGTCAATCGGGAGACCGTACATCTGGTCTTCCCAGAGCGTCGATTCCAGGAAGGCTTCGACGTAGTCGTCGCGCCTCACGGCCGTGCTCTTCTCGATGTAGGGACCGAGGTCGACCAGGGCGCCACGGGAGGCATAGTCCACGACCGAGCTCATGTCGAGAAAGACCGAGTCTGGCGGGTTGCCGCCAGCCACCTGGGTCGTGAGCCGGGCGTCCATCTCCTCAGCCGGCACGCCCTGGAACTCAATGGTAATGTTCGGGTGCAGCTCCTGGAAGCGGTCGCGCAACTCCATCATCATGGGCGTCTCGTTCACCCAGGAGGCGAAGGTAATGGTCACCGGCTCGGTCGGCTCGGGGATGTCTGGGCTGAGGTTCGCCAGGTCAAGCTGTTCCCCAATCGGCGTGAAGGCTTCTGGTGTCGCGTCCTGCCGCGCCAATGCACCATTCATCTGGAAACCGGCGCCAAGCACGCCGGCCGAGAGGCCAAGCGCCGCCGCGAAGTGCCGCCGAGTGAGCCTGCTCCCTGCCGATACTGGCACCACCATGTGCTGACCCTGCTCCTTGCCGCAGCGTCCCTTGCAGTCCTTCTTCGTCACCTGGACCTCCCTTGACTCTCGCTGCACACCTCTGTGCGGCTCTCGAAGAATCCACGAACCGCGTGGTTCGCGACCAGAACACCTCTAGTCCGCTCGATCACACCTGCACATCTGAACTCACCGGTGGGCTCGCGGTGCTCTCCCTGACGACAAGCCGGGTTGGCAGTAATGCGCGTTGATATGGAGCGTCACGCCGTGCAATACGCTCAAGCAAGAGCCGTACCCCGAGCTGGCCCATCTCTGCTACAGGCTGCGCAATGGTGGTGAGCGCCGGGTAGATCGCAGCCGCGAGTGGAACGTCGTCGAAGCCGACGACGGAGACATCATGCGGTACGCGGAGCCCGGCCCGCTGCAACGCCCCAATCGCTCCCGTCGCCATCTGGTCGTTGAATGCGAAGATGGCCGTCGCCGCGATCCCCTGATCCAGGAACTGCCGCACCGCGGCTCCCCCGCCATCAGGGCGGCCATCCCCTCGCGCCAGGAACGACGGCTCGATGGTGACCCCGGCTTCCGCCAGCGCCCGCCGAAACCCCTCGAACCGTCCGGCGCTCGGCGTGACGTCGCTCGGGCCCACCAGGCAGGCAATCCGCCGGTGGCCCAGCGCCAGCAGGTGCTGCCCCGCCAGGTACCCGCCGTGAATGTTGTCGACCAACACCTGATCGACCGGCATCTCGCCCAGATCCCGGTCCACCACGACGCACGGCACGCCTGCACCCAGGATGCGCTCCACGGCGTCATGGCCTTCGTCGTCAGGGATCAGCCCGGACGACGCCAGGATCAGGCCATCCACGCGCTTGGCGAGCAGCGCTTCGATATATGAGGCCTGCTTGACCGCCGACAGGTCAGAATTGCAGAGGACGACGTTGTATCCCTCCGCGAATCCAGCATCCTCGATCGCCCGCGCAACCTCAGCGAAAAACGGATTGGAGTTGTCTGGCACCACCAGCCCGATGGTCTGGGTAACTTGCCGCCTGAATGAGCGGGCCAGGAGGTTCGGACGGTAGCCGAGATCGGCGATCACCTCGCGCACCCGGTCGGCAGTCGCAGGGTCTACCGGCACAGCGCCGGTAATGACGCGGGACACCGTCGACACCGAGACGCCCGAGCGGATAGCGACATCCCGCATGGTAATGACGGCACCATCATGCGTCACGGACACTGCCCGTGAGTGCGCCTTGGAGCAGACGGTACCTGGAATATCAGCGTGCATGATCGTCGTCTGCGCCAGAGCCAATCGGTCAGGCTGCCGGACATGGAGTTCGCCTTATTCCGCATGGCATCGTTGCACCTCGCCACATGTACCGCTTTGTACGCGTGGAACCTTGATCGAGTGCCCTGTGATTCTTCTGCAATCGATTGCAGCCAGTTCAGTATGCAGGTGATGCAGGTCATCGTCAATTCGGGTCCATCTGTCGTGGCCCTCCCAGATCCTGTCTGCTAGCGGTTTTACCCCTCCCCAGTGTCGTCCCGAGTTGGTCGACAGTCCTTGCCACCCTCCCGGCGAATTTCGAGGATGCCCTTACCTCCAGGTGTCGTCCTGAACGTGTCGAAGAACCTCGCTCCGCGCCAGGCATGTTCATGTTTCGAAGCGATGGTGGCCCTCACACCGGCGCAGTCACCGGGACCGGAAGATCGCCTGTATTCACAGCCCCGTGTCGGTACCCACAGGAAGCGCTGCTATCGAGAGCGTCATCTCAGCGCTCGCGCCGGGAACGAGCAGCACCGGTTGCCCTGGTGGCGACCCGAGCACCGCCAGCGCCACGCTCCCGGCAACTCCGATCTCTCGTGGCTCGACGTACTGCATGCCCTCGTCACCGGTGACGACAACCTGAAGCGCGCCACCTGACCAGACGAGGTAATCCCCTCGGGCAATCTCCGCCAGCCCCTCGACTGGCGGAGATTGCCCGCCTACGCCACTGCCCTCAGGCAGTTGCAGAGGTATGCGCTCGCCTCCCTGTTGAACCAGGACCTGGAACGGGCCGATCAGCATCCCGGAAGCGAAGACCATGTGCAACCCGAACGCAACCGGACGATCCACGTTCCCGTTGTTCCGTACCATCAGTGCAAGCGAGAGCGTTGCGTCGTCCAGCCGGGCAGAAAACCTCCCGTAGACATCACCTGCGTCGGTGTCTCCATCGCTCCCACTGGTGCGAAGTCCCGTCTCGAGGATCAGCGACGTCGGATCGCGTTCGCACAAACGCCACCCAGCGCGTGAGCAGTCGTCTCGGGGCTTGGCCCCCATGACCCTGGTACTGGAGTCACCCGCCGCCACCAGTGCGGCACAGCCATGGGGACCGGCAACCATTGCTGGTTCATCCGGCGAAGCAAAGACCGGCAGCCATTCCGGCCGGTCCTGACGACCCAGTCGGACCATGAACCCCAGACAGCGCGCTGAGCCCGGGTCGAACCAGGCAACCGCCAGCCCAGCCGGATCGACAATGCGCACCAGGCCGCGACCTTCGAGGCTTGCTCTCTCCCGTGAAGCAGGAAGATCGAAGACGGGTCTCCGCTGAACAGGCGTACCCTCCTGCCGCTCCCCGCCCACTTGCATGTCAGAAGCTGATATAGATCGTGTCGTCTTCAACCGAAACGGGGTACAGGCGGAGGCGGACCCGTTCGTCAGCCAGTGCCCGGCCACTTAACAGATCGAACTCCCACCCGTGCCAGGGGCAGGCCAGGATTTCGCCCTCCCTCCCCCAGCGGTACTCCCCAGGAAGTGACGGGAGCGTCGTCCCACCAACGCGGCCCCGGCAGACGGGCGCCAACTCGTGCGGGCAGACATTGAGCGCCGCCACGATCGTGCCGTTGACGTTGAAGAGCCCAATCGACCGCTGCTTGACCTCGACCAGCTTGCACTCGCCTGGGCCGATTTCGCCAACCCGAGCCACCGGCCACAGGTGCCCGCGCTTCTGCCCCGTTTCACGAGCGCTCTCAGGCATCCGCGGTACCTATCGCCGGCGTCGCAGTCGTGAGAACGCCGTCATCACTCCTTCGAGCGGGAAGGCCGTACACCTCACGTGCCGTTTCGCTCATCACCCGTTCCCGTAATGCGGCCGGGAACGCGCGGGCAGCGAAATCCACGGTATCCCCATCCCAGTGCGGGAAGTCACTCGAGAACATCACCATGTGGGCGACATCGAACATCTCCAGCATCGCCAGCAGATGTTCGCGCCGCTCCGGCTCTTCGATCGGCTGCGTCGTAAGCAGGATATGGTCGTGCACGTAGGCACTTGGCGGCCGCTCCAGCCAGGGTGTGGTCTGGCGCAGCCCCATCCAGTTCTTATCAAAGCGCCAAATAATGGGCGGCATCCAGGAGATGCCGCCTTCAATCAGCACGAAGCGAAGCGTCGGGTACTTGACGAAGACCCCCTCTGTGACCAGGCTGATCAGGTGCGCGATGTAGCTGGCGACTAGCCCGGTGTGCCACTCCAGATAGCTGGTCGCGTAACCAGCCGCCGTTGGCGGGCCGGAAACCCCGACACCTTCGCTACCGGGGTGGATGGCCACCGGCAGGTTGTGTTCAGCAGCAGCTGCATAGATGGGGTGATAGGTGCGCTGCCCATAGGGCACCCGCGCTCCGCTGGGCATCAGGACCTGCACGATGCCAGGGTGATCGCCCAGGCGGTGGATCTCGCGCGCCGCAAGCTCGGCATCGGCCGGCGAGACCACCAGCGATGCCCGAAAGCGCGGATCAGCCGGTAACCAGTCGCTGACGATGACGTCGTTCATGGCCGAAGCCACCGCCGCCGCGAAATCAGGCTCGGGCGAGAGCCCGATCTGGAGCAGCGACCCTTCGTTCAGGATGCCAAACTCAATGTCGTAGACATCGAAGAAATGCTCGGCCATGGCGGAGGGGTGCGCATCAATACGCTTGCCCTCCGGCGTGACCGCGTCCGAGCGGTTGACCCCATTCGGATTCCAGTACCCCAGTGGTCCGGGACCCCGGTTCCCCATCGCGAAGCGCCGCCGCCAGGGCTCGGCCAGGAAATCCAGCATGCGCCGCTGGTCGACCGCGATGTGGATATCGGTATCGATGACCAAGTGCTGCGACATTCAAGACTCCTCGGAGTGAGTCCTTTGCTGAGCAGGACTCGGAGCGGGCCGTGCCGTCACTCAAGCAGGCGTTGCCCTACGCCGAACCGCTTGCGATGACGCGGAACCCGTGACCGGGAAACGGGAAGTCCAGCCGTCCTCCAGACGCGACCACGAACCTCTCCCCGCTCCAGAGATCGTGCAACTGTCGTGCCTCACTCGTTGCCGAGAACTGGGTTGGGAGTTCGATGGTTGCAACGGTTTCTTCAGGCGAGAAATTGACGACCACGACGGCTTGCCCAGTCTCGCCGTCTCCACGCATGTATGCAAAGAGCGCGTCCGCCGGCGAGACTTCCAGGGGCACCCAGGCCCGCGAGTGCAGCGCTGGTGTCTGGCGGCGCAGGTCTATCAGGCGGCGGAGATCGCCTCGCAGCCCGTACTGGTCGGTCCAGTCGATCGGTCCTGGCGACTTGTACGGCTCGTACTCAGCCCCTACCTCGTCCCCGGTGAAGAGACACGGGATGCCCGGCAATGTCAGGAGCATCGCCATCGCTGCCCGGTAGCAGCCCACCCCATGGGTGGTGATGAAGCGCGGGCCGGTGTCGTTGTTGTTGAGGAAGCGCAACACGAGGACATCGGGACGGTATCCCTGGCCTTCATTCGTGATGGCGTTTGTCAGCACCTCGGCGGGTGGCCGGTCGCCGCTGTAGACGTCGCGCCACGCCCACTGTCCCAGCTCATCAGTCCAGTCGTAGGCGGCGTCAAAGTCGCTCTCCGCGTAGTACGGGTCGCGGGCGCTGGCTTCGGCGATCAGCAGCACGTCAGGGTTGATCTCGCGCAGGGCCTGGACCAGCGAAGCGAGGAACTGCGGGTTGCGCTGGCGGATGCCCCAGATGGCATCGATACGAAAGCCATCGACGCCAAACTCACGCATCCAGTAGGCGAAGGCATCGTGAATGAACTGCTGAACGGCCGGGTTGTCGACATTGAGGTTTGGCAGGTGATGCCACGAGAAATAGTGCGTCGGCGCGCCAGTCTCGTCTCGGTCGTAGTAGTCCCAGTATGGCGAGTCAGTCCCTTGCCGCGCGGCATCGAGGGCGAACGGGTGTTTCTCCGAGGTGTGGTTGGGAACGATGTCAAGCAGCACGCGCAGCCCTCGCGCATGAGCAGCATCCACAAGCGCCCGGAACTCTTCTTTGGTGCCATAGTCGGGCCGGATGTCGGTGTAGTCCAGGACCTCGTAGCCAAACGCTCCGGGCAGGGTCGGCGTGATGGGCGTGAACCACAACGCCGTCACACCAAGGTCGGCCAGGCTGTCCAGCCGCGCTATCACGCCGGCGAAGCCAGGCGGGTCAAAGTTACGCGGCACGACGCCGTAGACGATTTCGCGCGCGTTCCGCTCCAGATGTCGAGCGGCTGCTTCGGACACGCCGACTGCCGTTGCATTCGCGGGCATCACCAGCCGTTCCTCCTACGTGAAACGGAGATCTGCATGCAGTGGGACTGACCTTGCAACGATCCCGACTCCTATCAATGGACGTGAATTCGGATATGAAAACGATTGCATGAGACCGCGACTGTAGGATCAGGGGGAAATTGCTGTCAACCACAAAGCTACATGCCTGACAACGGACTGGTGCCTTGGCTGCCCTCGCACGCAACGGCTCTCCTGCCTCCACCACCGGCCTCACCCGGATTTCTCGCACTTAGACGGACGCCCTCACGTCACGAGGTCACCCTCTACCTAGAGCGTGTTATGGACTTGGTAGGCTTGGGGATGGAACATGGGGTTCTCGCCCGCAAGCCCTACCCGAGTGATGTCAGTGACGAGGAATGGGCCTTTGCCGCCCCGTACCTGAGCTTGCTGCGCCAGGATGATCCACAACGCACGCATGATCTGCGCGAGGTGTTCGACGCGCTGCGCTGGCTGGCCCGGTCCCGGTCTCTCTGGCGGTACATTCGCGGCGATCTGCCGCCGTGGGCGGCGCTCTACCAGCAGTACCGGCGGTGGCCTGACGCAGACGTCTTTGCCGAGATGACGCACGATCTGCGCGAACTCCTGCACTGGATGGAGGGGCCTGATCCTGATCCCAGTGCCGTCATTTTCGACAGCACCACGCGCCAATCGACCCCGGAGAGCGGAGCGAGAGCTGGCTATGATGGGCATAAGCGCCGCAAGGGCAGCAAGGTCCATCTTGCCGTCGATACGGTCGGGCACTTGCTCGCCCTGCACGTGACGCCGGCTAATGCCCATGAGCGGGACCAGGTGGCAGGCCTGGCCGAGGCGGTGCAGGAAGCAACCGGGCAGACGGTCACGGTCGCCTACGTCGACCAGGGCTACACCGGACCAACTGCGCGTGACGCGGCAGCCCGGCACGGGATTGATCTGGTGGTCGTCAAGCTTGAGCAGGCCAAGAGTGGGTTTGTCCTCCTGCCCAAACGCTGCGTCGTGGAGCGCAGCATTGCCTGGGCCACGCGCTTCCGCCGGCTGGCCAAGGACTACGAACGACTGCCAGAGGTGGGCGAAGGCCTCTATTTCCTTTCCTTCGTCAGCCTCATGCTCAAGCGACTCCTCCTGTTCGCTGCTCAAAGTCCAAAACAGGCTCTAGCAAAAACAGCGTTTCCTTAGGCATTACCTCTAAGAGCGTCCGGCAATAGGGAACCGTCCTCGGCGTCCTGTGGCGTGGGCGAGTACTCAAAGTGGCGAAGATCGGCCCCGCTTGCTGAGCCAACCGTTGCCGGATAATCAATCAGTTCGGCCTATTGCCGGACGCTCTAAGCAAGTGCCCAAGCAGTGTGAAAATAACAAGCACAGCGCCTGTTGAGGCGCACGAGGTTCTCGCTGACTGATTTCCACCGCACAGCATGAAGAACGTAGAGAAGGCCCTGGGCCCGTCCCAGAGCCTTCTTGCAACGGGTATCCGCTCGCACTCACTGCCTCAATGGGCAACGGTCAAAGGCGCCACTATTCAGGCCACGATCTCCCGCTCCTCGTCGTCGCTGACCCGGCCCAATAGGGACGTCGATGCATCGAGATTGTGCGCGGAAGCGCAATTTCGGCTTGCCACACCTGGATTCGTAATGATTTGTGATACAACAAACAACACTCAATAAAATAAAAGTGAATTTATACTAATGCTATGAGGCTAAGTGTGGCATGTAACATGCAATGACAGTCCATGTTCGAGGATATGCGGGTTATCCAAAGAACGCTAGACATTGTAGGGAAGGAAAAGCACGTAGGTGGAGGTAACCGTGGCTCGTTCGGTAGCAACAGTCAGAAGGGCTTTAGTCGGGGGCGTCGTGGCGCTCAGCCTTGCAGGGATTGGGGTTACGCCGCAAAACGCGGCATCAGATCTAGGAGGACCTATTTCACTCGCGCTTTCGTGGGGCGATCAGGCTATTGCTGGGGAAAAGGGCCAGCATCCTCCGGTCGACAAGCCTCCCGTCGACAAGCCCCCCGTCGACAAGCCCGAGTATCCGCCAGCTGTGCCTGAGGAGCCCGCTGTTGTACAGCCTCCTCCGGAATCGGTTGTGAGTCCAATCGGGGGTGGCCCAAACAACGGGAATGGCAACGGGAATGGCAACGGGAATGGCAACGGGAATGGCAACGGGAATGGCAACGGGAATGGCGGAGCCATCCTGGATCTAATCCCACAAGGCGGGGGTGGGTCAGAGACACCTCTCCAGTTAGTCAGCCCGGGGCCCGTGATCATCAACCAAGAGAGCGGGTCCAGCACGCCCTTCGAGGCAGCGCACGCCTCCATCCCGGACATGGGTGGCAATGGGTTTGAGGCGCCTGCTGCGGCACCGGCCGCCGCACCGCAGGACGCCATTATCACGGCACCTGCTCCCGCAACTATTGTCGAGGTGCCGGCAGCGGCCCCCGCGGTTGCGCCGGCAGCGGCCTTCGCGGTTGCGCCGGCAGCGGCCCCCGCGAGTATCCCAGTGGCTGCCATGCCATCAGCAGGGATCGGTTTGGGGGCAGGCTTCAGCGGCCTAGGAAGCCTGCTGTTGACAATTGCCTCCGGCCTTGCCGCCCTCGGCGCCGTGACCACCCGGCGGAATCGGTCTGAGGTCGTCTAATCCTGAGGTTTCCTCGGGAAGAATCGTGACGTAGCGTTTGGAAGTGAGGCCGCACCCGGATCGGGTGCGGCCTCACCACGATTGCCCTCGGTGAACCAGAGGGGGTAGGGCAGGAAGATGAACGGTGGTGGGAACCCAGTGACGAGCGTCGCCCTTTGGCTCACAAATGTGGGTCTAGTGCCTTCCCCAGAAGGATCGCATCCCGCTGCCCCTGCGATGCTAACAACTGGTGCCATCATCCCCCTGCGCTGAAGTCTCACGGTCGCGGCTCCCCGCAGAGCGTGTTATGAACCCTGCAGAAAGTTTGGAACAGCTGATACCTCATAAGCTAATCCTCTTTGCAGCCGTATCGTGTCAGTCCCGCGCGAAGGATCTCGCCCCGGAGTCGGTGTCGAAGCCGCTTATCGTGCCAAAAATCGCGTCGGGTGCCTTGGAACCTGCGGCAGCACTGACCAAAGTCCACTACAGGCTCTAAGGGTGTCATCCTGAGCTTGTCGAAAGATCACCTCGCCAGGGACTGCTTGATAAGCGTATGCAAGGTCCGTTGCGTAGGCACCCTTCAACTGGGCGAAGGCAAACGAGATCCTTCGACTTCGCTCAGGATGACACCTGGAGTCGTCACCATCCTCTAGCCTAGCCCTGCCGCGACGAAGAGCTGAGCCAATTTCAGCATCTTGGCTGGAGACGTAACTCAGTTCAGGACCCGGTCTCCAGATGAAAGGTCGCAGATGATCGCTCGGCCTGACTCAAGGGATCATGCGTCCTGTTCCCCGAACAGGGACCGCACTTCGGCGATGTCGTATTCCTCGACCGACGCCGAGAGCATGGCTGCCCCTTGTTCATCGCTGGGCCCGTCGCCACGAAAGGCCTCCACGGCCGCCTGTGACTCCCAGCGCTCGAAGATGTTGATGCGGCCAGGGTCCAGTAGATCGGCGGAGAGGGCGAAGTCAAAGCATCCAGCGGCAGCGCGGCCAGCCTCAACTACCTGCATGCTACCCGCGAGGTAGGACTCACGCTCTTCGGGTTTGACAGTGATATGTCCGGCAACAATAACCATGTGGACGCTCCTCCTGTGAAAGGTTAGACCAGCAATATCGCCATCGGCAGGCACCACATCGTTCGGTAGCGAGCAACCACGGACGCCGGACAATTGCTGGTGACGGTTGCGCTCCGTCCAGTTACTCGTTATCGATTGGAGGAGGTTCAGTTCGACCCAACAGATCCATGCTGTCGGCCTCGGCAGTATGCGTCTTGAGTTCAGCGATTGGGGGCCGGTGTCAAGAACGCGGGCGTCTTCGCGTTCATCGTTTCTCGAGTTCAGTCAAGAGATCTCGTCGAGGAGCGGGCCGCTTCTCAATACGGCTGCCCAGGACGAGCAGCCGTATCGAATCAGGTCAACGCGACGACGCTATCCGGCACGAGTCAGCGCCGCGATCCCGTACAGCGGCACGTCACGCAGGCGCAAGCGATGCACGCCGTCCGTCACGTCCACCTCACCCTGCAACCCATCACCAATGCTGTGTAGCGACAACCGACCCAGGGTCTCAGGCAGACGCAGGTCGATAGTCAACTCCGGCAAGGTCGGCGTCTTATCAAGCTCAGCGTTGAAGTCGTAGCGGATGATGTGCACGGCTGCACCATCCTCTGTTCGCTGCACGGTCAGCATCAGGTCAGCTTGACGATCGAGATGAACCTGCCTGCTGCCGGGGAGATTTGAGATAGCAAGCTCATGTGCGGCGTCGAACCGGCGCGTCCCGATGTGCTCCAGGATCGGCTGCCTCGTCTCCGCTGGCAGGTTCGCTCCCAGATCCCCCAGCACCACCAGGTGCGCACCTCTCGCCAGTGCCTCCGTCAGGAGCGCCGCCTGTGCCGGGGTCAAATAGGTGCAGTCCGGGAGGATGATGGTCTTGTACTGGGAGACGTCTCTTGCGGTAAGCGCGTCCTTGCGCAGGTTCCCCTCCGGGAAGAAGAGGACATCGTACGGCTGCACGCCGTTGCACAGGGCTTCCGCGGCCTGCCAGAACGGCGAGGCTTTGCCAGAGATCGGGTTGCGCTGGTCGTTGGCAACGGCAGCGCCAGTCGCTCGCTGGAACTCGCTCTCGACGCTGTAGACGAGGGCGGTGTCGTGCCAGGTCTGCCGCGAGAACAACGCCTCATGCCGGGCCAGGAAACTCTGGATCTCGACGCACAGCTCGTGCGGCGGGTACCAGGCATCCTCCTGGATACTCCCCATCCACGCGCCATAGGGCACGCTCATGTTCACCCCCAGCGCAGCAGCCTCGAACAGCGACATGCGGAAGCGGTCGTACCCCTTGCCCACCTGCAGGTTGGCAACCATCTCCGGCACCACGCCGCCGTAGGGGTTCTCGACCACCACGACCGGCTTCGGACCGGCGAAGCCCGCCACGTAGCGGTACCAGGCCGGCTGGCGGTACCGGGTGTTCCGCATCTCGGTGATGATCAGATCGACCTTCGGCTCCAGAGCGTAGTACTGATCGAGGATGTTGAAGAAGTTGCCGGAGACCAGGACGGAGCGACCCTTGCTGGCCGCGTACTCCCGCGCGTAGTCCGCCAACTCGCCGAAGTACCTGGTGATGATTCCTCGCTGGAACCGCAGGTAGTATGCGAAGAGCGGCGTTTCCTCCCGGTTGCTCTTGAAGTCGTAGCCGCGCGCCAGCAGCCACTCTCCATAATGGAAAGTGGCCAGGTCCTCGCCGCGCAGCTCCTCTGGCAGCTCATCCAGAGGCAGCGCCTGCAGGTAAGCGCGGAATCCCTTCATGCAGTCCTTGCAGAAGCACCCACCGTACTGCAGCGTCGTCAGCGGCAGCTCCGCCTCGTCGAGTTGCACGCCATCCACACCAGCGTCGATCTGGATGCGGATGATCGCCTTCAGGTACTCGCGCCAGACCGGGTTGTTGCGGTCCATCGTGTAGCAGAAGTGCTCCCGGTCGGGGCACTCCACCCAGTGCGCGTGGCAGGGCACGCCGTAGATATCGCGGGAGCACCCTTCATCAAGCAGGTCGGTCACCGGCTCACCGTCGCTGTTGACCAGTCCGCCGGGAAAGTACGTCTCGAACGCCGGCCACAGCTTGGGATAGCGGTTCTGCGAAAACTCGCGCAGCCCCATCCAGTCCCGCTTGCCAACACCCCGCAATTCATTCAGCGCCAGGACGCGGTCCTCGGCTTCGTTCAATTCGACCGGGAACTCCCAGCCCTGCACCTCGAAGACGATGCCGAAGACCTTGATGCCATGCTCGCGGCACGCCTGGATGAACTCCGCGTCATTGACGAACCCGTACATGCGCATGCGCGAGTCGATTTCGCCGAACGCTTCCTGCTCCAGGTAGGGCAGCGAGATCGAGCCGCCACCCAGCGCCGACCAGACCAGGACCGTCGAGTGGTAATCAACCAGGTGCTCGACCATGCGCAGCCGCCGCGGCGGCAGGCTCGGGTGGTAGCAGTGCTGCCCCGGAAACCAGGCGTCGAAATAGACTCCGCGCTCCATCAATAACCCTCACCCCAACCCCTCTCCCGGTGCGCGGGAGAGGGACTCTGTTCCATCGACAGGACACGACGACCCGCTCCCAACTCCCCGTGCACAGGGAGCGGAACCGGTAAACAGAAGTGCGCTACCCCTTGAGTGCCCCCGCCAGGATGCCCCGGATGAACTGCTTCTGGAAGGCGTAGTAGACGATCAACGGTACGATCGTGGCGACTGCCAGCGCGGCCATCTGCAGGCCCCACTCGATGGTGTAGCGGCCGTTGAAGAAGAGCACGCCCAGGGGAACGGTGTACTTCTCCGGCGTCTGCATGTAGACCAGCGGGTAGATGAACTCGTTCCAGACCCACATGAAATAGAAGATGGCGATAGTCGAGACCGATGGCCTCGCCAGCGGCAGCATGATCTGGCTGAACATTTGCCAGTGCCCGGCCCCATCCACCCGTGCCGCGTCCTTGATGTCGCGCGGCACCGACTGGAAGAAGTTCCGCAGCACCATGATGCCAAAGGAGCTCCAGCCGAGATAGGTGAAGATCAGGGCCCAGTAGGTATCAAGCAGCTTCAGGATCGACATCAGCTTGAAGCCGGAGATGATCAGTGCCTGCGGTGGCACCATCAAGCCCAACAACAGGATCATGAAGAGTGGCGTACTGCCCCGGAAGCGAAAGGTCGCGAAGGCATAGGCGGCCAGTGAGGAAATGACCAGCAACCCCGCGACCGAGATGACCGCGATCAGGAGGCTATTGCGGAAATAGAGCCCCATGGCCCCTTCGGTGAAAACGGTAATGTAGTTGCCCAGGTAGAGCTGGCTGGGCAGCGCAAAGACATTGGAAAAGATGTCGGGGTTGCTCTTGAAGGAGCTGTACAGCATCCAGACCAGCGGATAGAGGATCACCGCCGCCAGCAATAGGAAGAGCGGGTAGAGAACAATTCCCTTGACGGTGGTGTTTCGGCGCATGTGAATCTCCGGCGCTCCGACTCTCTGCTATCGACCCTGGGCTCCGGGAGCTGGCGTCAGGTTGGCCGGCAGCCGGGTCCTCCCACCTCGCCTCCCCAGGATCACAGCTCCTCCTGGACCTGGAATCGCGTGACCTGGATGTAGGCCAGAATGAACGTGATGATCAGCAGCACCACCAGGATCGCGCTGCCATACCCAACGTTGTTTGCGGTGAACGCCTGGAAGTAGGCCCAGGTCGAGAGCACCTCTGTGGCGTGGTTCGGTCCGCCCTTCGTCATCACGTAGACAATCGAGAACAGTTTCAGGGACTCGATCGAGGCCAGCAGCACCACCATGGCCACCATGCTCTTCATCAGGGGCAGCGTGATGTGCAGGATGTCCTGCCACCCAGTGGCGCCATCGACAAACGCCGCATCGTGCAGGTCCTGCGGGATGGCGATGAGGCGGGAGATAAAGAGGAACATGTACAACCCGAACCCGTGCCAGACATCGATGGCAACCACGATCGGCAGCGCCATCTTCGGGTTCCCCAGCCAGGCCCCGACGAACTGGCCAAGCCCGATTGCCTTCAGGAACGGATTGATGAGGCCCAGGGATGGGCTCAGCACCAGGGTAAAGACGATACCGACGACCACAAGGGAAATCACCGTCGGCATCAGGTAGACGCCGCGGAAGAAGTTGGAGAAGGGCAGGTTCTGGTCCAGGGCCAGGGCCAGGGCCAGGGCAATCGTCGTCTTCAGGATCACCGAGCCAACCAGGAACATCACGTTGTGCTGCAACGATTGCCAGAACACGTTGTCGTTGCCGAGCGCGCGGAAGTTCTGCAGCCCGACGAACTCGATATCGGCGAAGTTGAATCCGGACCAACTCGTGACGCTAAGCGCCAGCGTACCGACGAGTGGGACGAGCAGGAAGATGGTGTAAAAGAGCAACGCCGGCACCAGAAACGGAATGGCGAGCAACCATTCCGGAGCAAGCCGCGCCGTCCGCGCGCGTTCGGCCTTCTGCGGCGCAACAGCCGGTGTGGCCGGAATCGATTTGCTCGCCATGAGAAGATCCCCTCGTCGCCAGCCCTCTCCTGCGTGGTGAGAGGAAGCGGGTGGGCACGCCGTACCGTGCCCAGACCGCCATCGGCCTCCGGGCCGATGGCGGAATCGTCATGGTTGTAGGGCTACTCGGCCGCCGCAGCCTCGACGCCTTCCTGGATGGACTGCCCGAATTGCTCCGGGGTCATCTCACCGGTCAGTAGCGCGACCACGCCGGAGTACACCCGGTCCTCGCCAACACCTGGCGGCAGCTCATTCTCGATCCACGGCAGGGCGCCAGAGGCATCTCCGACGGTCGCCCAGAGTTCCTGGATGACTTCCGGGGAATTCTCTTCAACCGCTCCGGAGACCAGCGACATGTTGCCGTTGCGCGCCCAGATGGCGGCAGCCTCGGGGCTCGTCATCCACTCCAGCACGTCCATGGCCGCTTCAGGGTTCTGTGCCCCGGTCGGAATCGCGAACACGTGCGTCACCGCGCCGGTCACGTCATCCGGAGATGCGGCATCGGCAAAGCGCGGGAAGGGCATGATGCCCACTTCGAACGGCGGAGGCGTCTGCTCCCAGCCGCCGGCGAACCAGCTCCCGGTCTGGAAGAAAGCCGCCTGCCCGGAGAGGAAGAGCGCCTGCGAGGTGCCGTAGTCATCACTGGTCGCGCCAAGCGACAGGTTGCCGCTCTGGCCCAGTGCCTGCAGATCGGCAGCCGCCTGCGTGAAGCACTCATCCGTGAAGGACGCACCGTCCTGGTTGATCGCCTGGTAGATCGTATCCACACCACAGCGCTGCACCAGGAACGCCATCCACCAGTGCTCGGCCGGCCAACCATCGATGGAACCGAGGGCGATCGGGGTGACGCCCGCTCCCTTCAGGATCTCCATGGCGGCGGTGAACTCGTCCCAGGTCTGGGGCACCGCAATGCCATTCGCCTCGAGAAGCTCCGGGTTATAGTAGATTTGCCAGCCCGTCGCATAGGTGTACGGGATGCAGTAGATCTTGCCCTCGTACGTGCAGGCAGCCGCACCGGCCTCGGAGAGCGTGAAGTTGCCACTGGCGGCTTCCCACATCTCGGTGAGATCAGTCAACTGCCCAGCTTCCGCGAAGTCGCGAGTCTGCTGGTACCCCTCGTACTGCAGCAGATCAGGCGGCTCGCCACCGGCAAGCGCCGTGCGAATGACCGTGAAGAACTCCTCGTTGCCAATCGGGCGGTGGCTGAGGGTAATGCCGTTGCCCAATCCGTTCCAGGTGTTGACAAGTTCTTCGATGCCACTGGCCTCGCCGCCAGCCGTGAACTCGGTCCAAACTGAGACATCACCTGTTCCCGTTACGGCAACGGGCGACCCCTCCTGAGCGGCAGACTGCAGCGCGGGAGTTGCGATCAGGGGCATGACCATCGCGCAGATGGCAATCAGGAACAGCGACAATCGGTGTCGTTTGCGGTTCGCCACGATGCGATCTCCTGTCAACGTGCCAAGCCGAGCCCGAACAATGCGGGAGCTGCGGCGCCTTTGGACGATGACGGCCGTTGAGGCAGCCTCGTCTCATGATTCGTCGTACCTGATGCGCCCCCCTTTCTCCACCATTTACCCGTCTAGTGAGCTGAGCGCTACTCGCCTATGATCGGACTCAGCGCCCCGGCTTCGACACGGCCTTCGGATTTCATGAACGTGAAGCGTGCATCGCTCGGGGGGGGCATCTCCTTGTACCGCGAGGAATGGAAGTTCTGGATGCGGTCGATCGCCTTGCGGCCCCAGTCAACCAGTTCGTCGCGCTTCTCCGGCTCGTCCTCTGTCAGCGTCTGGATCCAGTCAGTGGCCAGCCGGACGTGGGTTCGCTCGTCAGCCTGCAGGTAGTCAGACAGTTCGGCGATGCGCGTGTAGCCGCGCTTCTCCGCTTCCCGTCGCCAGACGGCCAGGGTGTGCATCAGGTTGGCCTCGGCCCAGCTATTGGTCACCGTGATGCGCCGCAGCGGATCAGGGTCGTTTTGCATCCACCACCAGACCAGCGTCCACGGGCCGTACCCCAGTTCGCCGCCCAGCTCCTCCTCGACCGCCTTGGCCACGATCTCGATGTGGCGCGCCTCGTCCCACATCTGGTGGGCCAACTCCATGCGCATCTCCCATGGGAGATCGGGGAACTCGGCCAGCATCTTGCCCATGCGGTCGGTGGTTTCCACCTCGCCGTAGAGCAACTGGTGGAACTTGTGGCGGAACCCCTCCAGAGACCACTCGTCTTCAGCCTGGTAGACCTGGAAGTCCTCCTGGTTGCCGGAGAACCAGAGCGGCTCCTCCACCATGGGGTGCTCGATCGGCGGCGACTGCTTACGGAAGCGGTAGCCACCGCGCCCGCGCTTGAGCCGTGCCGGCGCACGCTCCTCTTCCTTGGAACTGTGGAAAGTCAGCCAGTGCGCCTCGATGCCCTGCCCGGTCACGCCGCCACAGGCAACAAGCCGCTCTTCGATATCGGCCTGGACTTCAAGGGCCCGTTTGCGGTCTCCCGCCGACTGGGTGAGTCCCTCCAGCACTGCCTGCCCCCAGGCGACGTGCGACTGACTCATCGCTGCCAATTGGCGCATCAGGCGCACCGTTGGCGTGTCGGTCATGGGATCGGTGGCGTCGGCGTGGTAGGCGTACGAGCTGACGAGGTGCGGCTCCAGTACCCGGTAGACAGCCACGAGGCGCGACATCACATCCGGGAGATTCCAGACGTACTCGCAAAGGTGCGCGAACTCGTCGGTCGCTGGCTCCTGGCTCGATTTCGCGGCCCGCAGTTGCTCCAGCCGGTCGCTGAGCATATCGGCAGCCTGCGCGTGGTCATAGACGTGGTAGCCAAAGGTCGCCTTGAACGCGAGCTGGGGCGTGGTGTGTGACCACCCCCCGATCATCTCCATCAACTGGATTTCGAGGTAGCGGTAGTTGGCCAGGCGCTGCGAGTTCTCCTTGACCGTGAAGCGGCCGCCAAATTCGCGCCGGTCTACGATGGGCACAGGACATCTCCTTTCGCATCGAACCGCGGTTGGTGCATGTCAGGTCCAAATGGGAACGGCACAATCAACCGCGCCCCAAGCGCAGGCTGAACAGGTAGGTCAGGCAAAGCGTGCTCCACCCTCTTGTCGCAACGCCTGCAAACGATTGCATCGTGCAAGACCGGCATCCTACCAGAGGGCGTCCATCGCGCGCGAAGCTTCTCGCGCCGCCGCTAACGGATCATGCGCGGCCAGGTCGTTGATGCCTTGGTTGAATGGCTCTGGCATGACCGGCCCGTCGTATCCGAGCTGCTGCAAGGCACGCATAAACCCGGCCAGATCGATAACGCCGGTCGCCAGGGGCAACTCACGGACGGTGTCGATCTGCGCGTCCCAGGGGATCCCCGGCGGAGCATCGTTGACATGCACCACGACGATGTCGTCGTTCGTCAGCCGCTCGATGTCCGCCAGCGAGCCGCCCGAGGCGAAGAGATGCCACGAGTCGAGCATTACCCCGACATTGTTGACGTCAATCGCGTCTATTAGCTCCATCAGGCCTTCGAGCGTGTAGATGAACTCGTGCTGGAACGCCGCGCGGAACGTCTTCGGCCCGATGTATTCGATGCCGAACCGGATCCCCTCATCCCGCAGAATCTCGGCAATCGGCCGTAGACGGCCAACGTGCCAATCGAAGTTTTCCTGGAACGGGCGCTCATCCGAGCCAGAGGGCATGAAGGTCGCCGTGCGCACCTGGCCCAACTCGCGGGCCACCGCGGCCAGACGAGGCAACTCGCGCAGATCTGTTTCGTATTGCGCGTCGTCACGCCAGGCAACCGGCAGATTCCAGTGCGCTGGCCGCACTCCGGCCTGGGCGAATTCCTCCAGAACAGCCTCCACGCCGCGCGCTTCAGCCGCTTCCGCGATGAGACGTATGGGAGCACAGAGCCCAGCGAAACTCGAGTCGCGCGTCAGGGCAATGGCCTCACTGAGGGACAAACCCCGGATGCCCAGGGCCTCTGGGCCAATGGTGGTGTACATCACGCCGTCACCGTGGACGTAGCGGTGACCGGGACACCCGGCTGGGTCGGATCTTCCGGCAAGCCGATGACGTAGTGCCCCTCGGCTGCAGCGTAGGCGCCCAGCGTCAGTTGCAGCACCCGCGCTGCGTGGTCGAAGGTGGCCTGGGACTGCTCTCCACGCTGCACGACGTCGAGGAAGTGCCCGACTTCCGTAGCGAAGGTCAGCGCCAGTTCGTGCGTGAACGGCGTGAACTCAACCGGCTCCGGCCAGCCGTGAAGCTGGTGAACGAGGCGCGTCTTACCCCCGGCCAGGCTGCCGTGCTCCGCGCCAACTTCGAAGTGCCAGTTGATGACCGGGCTGAACGCCCAGGTCGTCAGGATCTCGCCAATCGCCCCGGAGGCGAAGCGGACCATGATCACGCCGGTGTCCTCGGCGTTGAGCTGCTTGACCGCGAACCGGTCAACCATGGCCGAGACTTCGACAGGCCGATCATCCGCCAGCGCCAGCAATCGGTACGTCGCGTGCCAGCCGGTGTCGATGACCTCGCCGCCACCCATGCGCTTCAGGTCGGCGCGCCAGGACCACGGGTTCTCGCCGCCACCCAGTTCAATCGGCACGTACCCGCTGGCGAAGCCCCGGTTCTGCACCGCCTCGATCGAGCGGTAGTAGAACGGGCGGCCGAGCGCGCCAGACGCCAGTAATCGCCGCGCCTCGACCAGGCTTGGCTGGAAGAGCTGGTTGTGGGCGGCGACGAAATCCGCGCCTGATTCTTGCAGCGCCGTACGGATCTCGACTGCGTCGTCCAGGTTCGTACAGAGCGGCTTCTCGCAGAGGATCGCCTTGCCTGCCCTGGCCGAGGCAATGATCGCCTCAGTGTGCAGGTGGTGCGGCAGGCAGATGTCGACCGCGTCGATCTCGCCGGCGTCGAGCATCGCCTCCAGGCTGGGATAGACCTTGACCTCAGGGTCGCCGACTTCCCCAGCCAGGTGTCGCGCCCGGTCGTCCGCCGCATCCGCAATGGCGACGATCTTGCCGCGAGGGGCGTTTTCCGCCCAGGCGCGAGCATGGACATGGCCCATCCATCCGGCGCCGACGATGCCGACTCGTAGCGTTTCCACGCGGCGTTCCCCCTCGCTGGTCCCGTAACCGGGGCCTCACCACCCTCGAATACCCAGGGAGAAGCAGGCCTCCGATTGACATCTTCGCCAAAGTGCGGGAATACTAATTCGTATCACTAATACGTAGCAACCCGATGTTGGGCACAATGGATACACCGAAGATCCGCAAACGACCAACTCAGGAAGATGTCGCCCGCGTGGCCGGCGTCTCCCAGACCGCGGTCTCGGCAGTCCTCAACGAAAGCGCAGCCATTTCCATTTCTCCTGAGACCCGGCAGCGTGTCCTGACCGCCATCGATGAACTCAACTACGTTCCCAATGGCGCCGCTCGCGGGTTACGCACGCAGAAAACCCTCATCGTCGCCAGCATGATCCCGGACATCACCAACCCCTTCTACCCCGCCTTCGAGCGCGGTATCCAGGACATTGCCGACAACCGTGGCTACGACCTGATTGCCTACAACAGCGATGGCCTGCGGGAGAAGGAGCTGCGCTGCGTGCGCGCCATGCAACGCACGCGAGTGGACGGCGTGATCGCCACACCATTCCAGTTGACCGCCGAGGACTTCCTGCCGCTGATCGACAACGGCGTTCCGGTGGCGGTGTTTGGGGAACTGGTTGGCATGCCGCCCAACAGCCCGATCGATGTGGTCTATCTCAATGACGCGGCGGCGGCGGCCAAACTGGTGGAATACCTGGTGGAGCAGGACTATCTGCCACTCGGCATGATCTCCGCCTCGGCGGAACACCTGCGCCGTGAGGGTCGCACAGTTGCCTACCAGCGCATCCTGTCGGAACGTGTTCCCGGACAGCCACCCCTGATTGCGCGCGGCGACGACCCAACCGAGGCGGGAGGCTACGCGGCGATGCGCAGGCTCCTTGCCGGCGCCACCCTGCCCCGTGCGGTCTTCGCCACCAACGACATGATGGCCATGGGGGCGATGGTCGCCATTCGCGAGGCCGGGCTGCGCATACCAGCCGACATCGCCGTGGCGGGGTTCGACGACATCACGGTTGCCCGCCTACTTCACCCCACCCTGACCACGGTCGCGCAGTTCCCGGAGCGGCTTGGCCGCCAGGCGGCCGAGATGCTTTTCGCTCGCCTCGATGGCAACGTCACCGGCGTTGGCCAACGAGTCGAAATGCCGTACGAGTTGATGATCCGGGAGTCCGCCTGACTTGCTATGCAGATCCATCGACGCCCAAAGTGATTTCCCTTGGGCAACGTGCCGGCAGAGGCGGCTACCAGAGGAGGAAGCGCACGAGAGCCCCATGACAGTACCCCTATTCACTGCGAATTGCCGAAGGAACGGCTTCACATCAAGGGAGATGACAAGGTGAAAATGCGGACATCGATGAACTCAATCAGTGGCACAACCGGCCTGAGCCGGCGCGGCGTTCTACGTGGCAGCGCGGGCCTGGGCCTCGGCGCCATGCTGGGCAGCAGTGCCGGGATCCGGCGGAGCTTCGCTCAGGATGCTGGTGGCCCCGCCAACCTCACCATCTGGCTCGAGGGCGAGCCCGGCACGGTTGACGCCGTCACCGAAATCATCGACAAGTTCATGCAAGAGCACCCCGACGTCACGGTTGAGTCAACCTTCGTCGGGAGCAGCCTGTTCAATCCGACGCTCGTCCCGGCCCTGAACGCTGGGGAAGGCCCGGACATCTGGATGGGCGGCAGCGGCCCTGGGCAGCCCCAGGCGATCATCCAGGCTGGCCACGCCCTCGACCTCACGCCGTACTTCTGCGAGCTGGGCTGGAACGAGATCATTCCCGAGGAGATCGTCGGCTACACCTCGTCCGACGGCAAGCTGTGGGCGGTCGGCGACAGCGTCGAGACGACGCTGATGTTCTACAACGCCGCGATTTTCGAGGAGAACGGCCTGGAGATTCCACAGACCTGGGCCGACCTGATGGCGGCCTGCGACACCCTGAAGGGCGCTGGCTTCGCCATCCCGATCGGCCTGGGAGGCGCGGACAAGTACCCCATCTCCTGGTGGCAGTCGCTCCTCTGGGGCCGCTTTGCGGGTCCGGAAGGCGTCAATGACGTGATGTTCGGAGATGGCAGCTGGAACAGCGAGCCATTCATCCAGGCAACTGCGAAGCTGAAGGAGCTGAACGACGCCGGGTGCTTCGGCCCCAACCCCTTGGCTGAAATCCAGGATGATATCGAGGCCCGCTTCTGGCGCGGCGAGATCCCGATGACCTTCACGGGCCCGTGGGTCATTGGCCCTGGCATCGACGCCGTTGGTGAGGACATCACCAACTTCGGCGTCTTCCAGGTACCACCGCCGGTCGATGGCGATCCCATCTACCCCTCCGCGGACATCGGCACCGGCTGGTACATCAATGCCGTCACCGAGCACCCGGATCAGGCTGCCGATCTGCTCAACTACATGCTCTTCAACGAGGAGAGCCGGAAGTTGATGCTGGAGAGTGGCGACAACGTTCCGGTCGGTGAGCTGAACCTGGAAGGTGTCGAGCTGCCGCAGATCGTGGAGGATGTCCTCGCACTTGGCAACGAGAACCGCGAGAACGGCACCATCCACGCCTTCCTCGACACCGTCACCCCGGCCAGCATGACCGACGTCAGCTACGACGGGCTGCAGGCGGTGCTGGCCGGCCAGATGACGCCGGAGCAGTTCACCGAAACGGTGCAGCAAGCCTGGGAGGCAGCCAAGGCGGAGGGAGAGATCCTGGCGCCGGGTGGCGTGACCTGCCAGTAACGACCTGACGAGCCGTACGACCTGCTTCTGGTGGGAGTGGCGCATCAGTGCCGCTCCCAGCGGGCAGACGCCAGGAGCGCACGATGGCCGTGCAGCCATATTCCCCAACGATTGACCGTGTCCGGGACGTGCCACACTCCCGGCGTTTGAAACGACACACGCTGCAGCGCTACCTCGTGGCGTACCTGTTCATCCTGCCTGTCGTGCTGCTCTATGTCATCTTCGTTCTGCGGCCGACGGTGCAGACCTTCTGGCTGGCCTTCTACAAGTGGAACGGTATTTCGGCCGACCGCGAATGGATCGGGCTTGCCAACTTCCAGCGTCTGCTGACTGATCCGATCTTCTGGCAGGCGCTCCAGCACACCGTGATCTGGGCCGTCATCGTGGTGGCGTTCAACCTCATCGTCGGGTTGGTCGCGGCGGCCCTCCTGGCAAGCAGCATCCGGGGCCGGCTCATATTCCAGCTCGGGTACTTCCTGCCGGTCGTGCAGGCATCCATTGTCACGGCCATGATCTGGCGCTGGATATACGCCCCAACGGGGGTGCTCAATACGGGGCTGGACGCCATCGGGCTCGGCTTCCTGGCCCGCGGCTGGCTGGGCGACTTCACCGTCGTGCTTCCTGCGCTGGCCATCGCATCGAGCTGGATGACGTTCGGCCTGAGTGTGGTCATCCTGCTTGCGGGCATGCAGGGCATTGACCCGACGCTCTACGACGCGGCCCGCGTGGACGGCGCCGGACCGACGCGGATGTTCCTCGACATCACGATCCCCTCGCTTCGCAACACCATCACCATCGTGATCCTGCTGGCCCTGGTGGACGCCTTCAAGGTGTTCGACATCATCTGGGCCACCACGGAGGGCGGCCCGATCCGGGCGACCGAGGTTCTATCCACCTACCTGTTCAAGGAAGGTTTCCAGCAGAACCAGTACGGGTATGGCTCGGCAATCGCTGTCGCGCTCTCCCTGATCATCCTGGTCAGTTCGATCCTCAATCTCGCAATCCGGGAGCGTGGCGATGACTGATACCGCATCGATCTCTGGCCGGCAGCGACGACCACGCGGCTGGCAGTTGATCTATATCCCGCTGGTGGCCCTGCTCATATTCTCGGTCGCGCCGTTACTGCTCGCGTGGTTCACGGCCTTCAAGAGTTCAGAACAGCAACTGATCAATCCGTGGGGACTCCCCATCCCGCCAACGCTGGAGAACCTGACCGAAGCCTGGACGGTTGGCCGCTTCGGCATCTATTTCAAGAACAGCGTGATCATCTCCGTCGCCGATGTGATCGGGATGGTTATCATCTCGTCGCTGGCCGGATATGCGTTTGCCCGCCTGCAGTTTCCGGGGCAGAAGATCCTGCTCTACGGTCTGCTGATCGGGCTCACCATCCCGGTGGCCGCCATCATCATCCCGCTCTACCTCACGATGCGCGACTTCCGGCTGCTGAACACCTACGGCTCGGTGATCATCGCGGACATTGCCCTGGCGGCGCCCATCTTCGTCTTCATCATGCGCGCGTTCTTCAAGGACCTGCCGGCGGAGCTTGACGACGCCGCGCGCATCGATGGGGCGAACGAGTTCCAGATCTTCTGGCAGATCATGCTGCCCCTCGCCCGGCCGGGGCTGTTAACGGTCGCTTTGCTGGAGTTCCTCTGGAGCTGGAACGACCTGCTCCTGCCGCTGGTCTTCCTGGTCAGCGACGAGCTGCGCACGCTGCCCGTTGGCATGCTCTTCTTCCAGGGCCGGTTCACCATCGACTACGGGCTGATGAGCGCAGGCGTGCTGATCATCTCGTTGCCAGTGACCATTCTCTTCCTCATTTTCCAGAAGGACTTCGTCAGGGGCCTGGCGTCAGGGGCGCTAAAGGGTTAAACGCCAAACCGCTCCACCCTGCTCGGTGCGTGGAGCGGCTCGGCTGCAATGGAGATTAGACGTCAATGCGGTATAGCCAGATGATCGCCCCTCGCACATCAGAGGTGGCGGAGACCGAAACAACAGAACCAGGGCCCGGGGAGGTGCTGGTCCGTGTCCAGGCCTGTGGCGTGTGCGCCTCCGAGCTGCACCCGTGGGCAGATGGCCAGCCAAGCTACCCCCACCGATTCGGTCACGAGCCGGTCGGAATGGTCGCCGACGTGGGGCAGGGCGTAACACAGTTCAAGGAAGGAGACCGGGTCACCGGCCTGTTCAAGAACGCCTTTGCCGACCTCTGCCTAACGGACGCGGACGTCCTGCTTCCCGTCCCGGAGAACGTTCGTGATGAGGCGGCATTAGGCGAGCCCATCGCGTGCCTGGTGAACGCGCAGCGGCGAACGCCGGTCGACCTGGCGGACCAGGTTGCAGTGATTGGGCTGGGATTCATGGGCCTGGGCATGTTGCAACTGCTGAAGTTGCGCGGGCCAAGCCGGATCGTCGCCATCGACGTGCGCGAGGAAGCGCGGGAGGCAGCGAAGCAGTTTGGTGCGGACGAGGCCTATCACCCATCCGAGTTGCCAGACGAGTTCTACCTGACCCGCTTCAGCGACTGGGACAGCAACCGTGGATTCGACGTCGTGGTTGAAGGCTCAGGAACGCAGCCCGGCTTGACGCTCTCCGGGCAACTGGTGCGCGCCCACGGCGTGCTGTCCATCCTCGGCTATCACCAGGGCGGGCCACGCCAGGTTGACGTGGGTATGTGGAACTGGAAGGCCATTGACGTGGTCAACGCCCACGTCCGCCGCCGTGCCGACCTGATGGAGAGTATGCGCATTGGGCTGGAACTCTCCTCCCGTGGCTTGCTCGACATCGGCGCCCTGGTGACCCACCGCTACGCCCTGGACGAAGTCGACGTTGCTTACGGCGCCCTCGAATCCAAGCCAGAAGGGTTCCTCAAAGCCGTCGTCATCCCGTAATAGCACCCATCGTCTCCCCTCTCCCGCGCAAGTACTTCGGGAGAGGGGCTGGGGGTGAGGGCCGTCGCGGCGCGCCCAACTTAATCCCCAACCCCTGCTTGCGTTATGGAGGGGTCGGGGGTGAGAGCCGTTAAGCCCGTAGCGCAGCCACGATCCGGTGAATGAGGCGAAGATCCTGCATGAAGTCCTCAGGCGTCGTCTTCGGCGTCACGCCCTCGGTGGCAACCGTGTGGAAGTACTCAAGTTCGTGCGTGTAGGGATCCTTGAATGTAGGCCGAATGACACGCTCTTCCAGAGCATCACCCCGTGTCTCCTGGATCGTCAGCGTCGTCGGCAAGTGCCGGATGTAGGGGGAGTCATACTGGATTCGCACCGACTTGTCCGGGCCGTAGACCTCGATGTGGGCATCGAAGCGGACCTGCTCATCCACGCCCGTTTCGAGCACGGCGCAGTACCCGTCGTACTCGAAGATGGCCGTCAGGTAGTTGCCACCGCGCCACTGCCGGGCCGCGACGACTCGCTGGGGCACGCCGAGCAGTTCACGCATCGCCGAGAGGTCGTGGCTGTTGAGCCCCAGGAGCAGGCGGTATGCGCGGGTGATCTCCGGCGGGGCGTCGCCAATCGCCTCCTGGACCAACCGTGCCGCGCGGCCGGCGCGGTCCTCCTGCGCCCCAGCCGGGAAATCGCCAGGACGGTGCACGGCGTTCGCCTGGTCGATGATCTGCCGGTTGCGGCCGATGATGTCCCGGATGCGCGCGTACCCGATCGACTCCAGCCCGCGCACCTCGTCAATGGCCTGCAGGAACGCCGGAGCGAAGCGGCGCATGTAGGCCACCATCACCTGCACGCCCGCGTCGTCCCGCGCCTGGATGATCTCCTCCGCCTCCCGCAGCGTGAGGCACATCGGCTTCTCGACAAGGACGTGCTTGCCATTCCGCACAGCGCCGATGACACAGTTAGCGTGGTACTCGTCGCTGTTCAGGACAAAGACCGCGTCAAGGTCCGGCTGTTGCACCAACTCGTTGAAGTCGGAGTAGCGCTGCTCGATTCCGTAGCGATCACCGATAACGCTCAAGAGCGTGGGCGAGATGTCGCAGATAGCCGCGATCTCGTAGCGATCGGCAAGGGCTTCGAGGACAGGCAGGTGGATGATCTGCGCGACCTCGCCCAGCCCGATGACGCCGACCCTGACGCGTTGCATGCTAAATACCTCAATACGTGCCCCGGGAAGGACCCGGTTCGATCGCGCGCCGGCGCCCGGCGCGCTCAGAAAGGATACGGACACCATCATGCCGAATAACCCGATCTCCTGCCACCTCATCACCTGGGGCACCGATCTGGAGACAGGGATGCGCGAAGCCTCGGAGCTCGGCTTCCACGCCTGTGAGACCTTCACCCACCTCGCCCTGGACTACGAAAACGACATCGAAGGCTTCAAGTCGACCCTCGGCGAGCGCGAACTCCGGCTCTCCGCACTCTACGGAGGCGGGAGGTTCAGCGACCCGGCCCAGGAGCAGGAAGTCATCGCCTACAACGTGCGCGTCGCCCAGTTCCTGGCGGCCATGGGCGTTGACCGCATCGTCTTCGGTCCGCGCGGCCCGCGGGAAGGAACGACTGACCTGGCAGGTCTGCGCCAGATGGCGAAGACGATGAACGAGTCGGCGAAGCGAACCGCAGACCTGGGGGTCCTCGCCTGCGTCCACCCCCATCTCGGGACAGAGCTCCAGGATCGGGACGAACTTGACGCGGTCATGGAGCTGACCGACCCGGAGTTCGTCCACTTCTGCCCGGACACCGCGCACCTCGCGGCGGCCGGCATGGACCCCGCCGAAGTGATCCGCACGTACGGCTCGCGCATGCGCTACATGCACATCAAGGACCTGACGCCTGCAGACCCCGATCCGGCGGTTTTTGCCTCCGCCTCTGGCGATGAGCAACTCCCAATCTTCTGCGAACTGGGGTTGGGCACGATCGACTACGCCCCGATCATGGCCGCGCTCGACGAAATCGGCTACGACGGTTGGCTTACGGTGGAGATCGACAAGTCAACCAGCACCCCGTACGAGAGCCTTCGGCAGTGCCGGGACTTCCTGACTGGAAAACTTGGGCTGTCTCTCTAGCGCGTCTACTGGTCGCTGCTCTCAGTCGCTTCCGTGCAGCTCATTTGACCATCGTGCGGGCGGAAACTTCGATAGTTCCGCCCGCACGATCCTTCCCGCGCAATGCCAAAGATCGAGATGAAGGCGACGTCCGCTACCGCACGCCTGCCAATCCTCATGATTTCCGCCAACCAGACGGCGCGTCGTGTGCGCAACAAGTAGGCACCGACGACCACCTGGCCAAACCGTTCGAACTCGACGACATCCTGGCGAGGTCGCTGCCTGGACGGAGCAGAGAACCACCAGATGATTGGTCTGCCGGGCAGAACTAAAGGGTGCTCCCCGGCGGAATCCCATCTCCCGGCTAGAGCCAAGTGAACAACGGCCAGCGGGCGTTCTGCTGGCCGTTGTTCACCTGGCGTATTCGGTCTCGCAACTGGGCAGCACGGCGATCAATTCTGGATGCGCACACTCGCCACGGTCACTCCTGGGCGATCCGCGTCAGCGCCGCACGCAGATCCCGACGTCATTACTGGTGTTGGCGGTGCAGGCGAGCCCCGGGCCGCAAGGATCGTTCAGCTGGCAACTGGCACGGCAAGCAGGATCGCGGTACAGCATGCAGGTGCAGCCTTCCCACGTACACGCGCCGACACCGTCCCCATTTGACCCACCGGAGCCAGCGTTGCTGCCGCTGAGTTGGCAGATGCCCCCGGAGCAGACGCGAGAGCCACAGCATTGAGCGCCGGACGTGCAGAACGAGCCCTCATACCAGCAGCAGCGCGAATCCCCGGTCGCGGCGGTCACTTCACAAATTGCACCGGTCTGGTCGCGGTTGCACTGGGCCGTGGTCTGGCATGGATCGCCCGGTGCCAGTGAAATCGGACCATAGGCGGGGGGCACGTTCGAGCCGCCCGATGCCGCCTGGCAAAAGCCGCCAGCGCAGACATCTCGGCCACAGCACTGCGAGTAGTCCCCACAGCGGCTGCCGACAAACGCGCAGCAATTGAGCGTGCCGTCTTCGAAGGTTCCATTGTCGGCGCAGACCAGGGCCGTATCCGCGGCAACACACTGGTCGTCGTCCCAGCACTGCTCACCCGCGCTCCGGTAATACGCTTGCGCTGCGGCCTCACCTTTCCCACGGGTTAGCCCCAGCACCATCGCCCCCGCGGCGGCCAGCAGACGCATGCTCGCGCGCCGCGAGGTCATCCCGACCAGGCGGCGCGTAAGCGTGTCGAACTGGTGCTCATCCATGACAATCCCCCTCCAACGAAACTGACCGATGACCAATTGCCCGCGCTACGTGGAAATGAGGTTGGTGCCCCCTAGCGCGCCTGACCGGAACAGCCGCGAAACACACGCTCCCGCTGGCGCAGGCAGCATCAGTGCACCGATACCCGATCCGCACCCGGGTACCGGCAATAGGGAACGACCTCGCAGCGTCGTCTGCTGGAGCCACGCTCGTGATGGCACGCATTGCCAGGGTCACCTCAACTGCACACTAACACCCTCCCTCGCGTTCCACAATCAGTAGAGGCGAAGCCGCTGGCGATTCCCGTATGTCCAGTCCAGGACCCATAGGAGCGTCAGGTAATCCGGGCAGGACGACGCAGAGCACGCTGACGCTCAGCACCAACGCACCCATGCAGAAGTGCCGGGCCAGAACCGCGACGAGAGGGCGAAGCTGGAGCGTTATCGCGAGGTTGGCGAGTGGGGCGCACCATTCGACCGGCCTCACAGGGCACAGTCCATGGGCGGTGATGAGCGGGGCCTGCGTGCACCGCGGCACGCCTGATGTGTCGGCCTGGGGCCCTGCAGCGAGGCCGGCATCAGTTATGGAGCCCATCTCACACGGTTGACAAAGCCGTATGATATCGTCACCATATACACGCCTCCTGCTCTGAGACCCTTCCATTCAGGAGGTTGACCGTATCTGCGGCGCTGCCTGCCGGTCATCTGTAGCGCAAGGAGGCGCGGACGTGACCCTGACCCAGGACATCGCCGCTTGCCCTATGACCATGGTCAGCCACACCTGGTTCTGCTGCCTGACATTCCTGTCCGCATCGCTACGAACCCACACCAAAGGAGGTGCTGCCGGTAGATGACGCGGCGAACACGTTCGATCATGCAATGACGCGTGGAGGTTCTTCAGTGACGAACAATTCCCGTAATTCCAGGTCCATCAACCGGCGCCGTCTTCTCCAGGCCGCCGTCGCAGGCTCCGCGACCGTCGCGCTGGGCCAGGCATCGCGCGCAGAGGCTGCGCCTTCGCCTGGCAAGGGCTTCCATTTCTCGCGTACCCCGGCCTACCAGTCTGATGCTCCCATCTCGGTGCTGGTGCCCTCCTTCGCCTCCGTTGGCGATGGCTTCATGCGGAAGCAGGCAGAGGAGTTCACGAACCAGACCGGCATCGGCGTCGATATCCAGTTCCTTCCCTTCGAGAAGGCCATGGACCGCCAGACCACGCTGGTCGCGGCCAAGAGCGGAGAGGTGGATGTCTTCGGCACACACTACGCCCAGATCGGCAAGTTCGGCGCTGGTATGGTGCCATTGAACGACCTGGCGGCCGGCGCAGAGGTCAAGGCCGAAGATTATGTTTCCAACTCGTTCGAGTATTTCTCGGTCGACGGCAAGTTGCTCGCCATTCCGTTCACGTTCGACCTGCGCACGCTCTTCTACCGCACCGATCTCTTCGAGGCGGCTGGCATCGAAGCCCCTCCTGCTACGTGGGAAGAGTTCGTTGACGTCGCTACCAAGGTCAACAACCCGCCTGACGTGTACGGCTTCATGGAAGTCGGCAAGGGCGATCCCGTGCTCCGCGAATTCAGCGACCGCCTGTGGGAGAACGGTGGCGACTTCCTGGAGAATGGGCTGGAGCCATCTGCTCCTGCCTGGAACCAGCCAGCTGGTGTGGAAGCCCTGACGTGGATGCGCGACCTGATCTGGGAACACAAGGTTGCTCCTCCAGGTACCCCCTCGTACGGCTGGGAAGAGAACGCACAACTCTTTGCCGCCGGCCAGGCTGCCATGAGCAAGCAATGGGATCCCTCGGCCATGGAGGATCCGGCACAGTCAGTCATCATCGGCAAGTACTGGGTCGCTCCGCTGACGAAGAACAAGACGTCGAAGACCACCGCTATCTGCCACGGGCGCGGCATCAACCTCTTCTCCGAGAAGCAGGACGCGGCGTGGGAGTACGTCAAGTGGGTCACCTCGTCTGATCAGATGCTGGAGTTCTTCAGGGCCGCTGGGGGTCGACCGGCAAACACCATCGCCCTGAACCAGGCCAAGGACGAGGCCGAAGGCGTCAAGAAGCAGAACCTTGATGTCTCCCTCGAGGAGGCAAAGGACGGCTACACGTGGCCGCTCTTCGCCCAGTTCGCGGAAGTGCAGCCAATCCTCTGGGGCGAGATCGAAAAGGTGCTCTCGAACCAGAAGGAGCCGCAGGAGGCCCTGGACTACGCGGCAGACCAGGCCACCCAGATCTTCCAGCGCGACGGACTCATCTAGCGTCGCCGGGAGCGCCGGGCGTTGAGCCCGGCGCTCCACAGCCGGCTTCCCGACGGAGAAACGACGTGGCGACCCAGGAAGGCGTGTACTCCCAGCAACCTGTGCCTGCCGTCTATGTGCCCACGGTGAAGCGTGGCATTGGCGAGCGGTACATCCAGTACTGGCTGATTCTGCCAGCACTGATCGCCATGTGCGCCGTGTTGATTTATCCACTGGGCTATTCATTCTGGATCAGCTTTTTCGACTGGACCATCACCTCGGTTGACCAGCCATTTATCGGTCTTCGCAACTACGTTGAGGCACTTAGCAGCTCGGCTTCTCAGTTCATCCTTGTGCAGAACATTGCGTTCACCGTCATCTGTATCGCGCTGGAGTTCGTCATCGGTATTGCGCTGGCCCTGCTCCTGGCCCGCAGGTTCGTGGGCCGCAGCCTGGCGCGCACGTTGCTCCTTTTGCCAATGCTCACGGCGCCGGTGCTGGCTGGCTTCAACTTCCGCTGGATCTTCAATGACCGCTTCGGGCTCGCCAACCAGTTGTTGATCCAGGCCGGGCTGCAACCGCAGGCCTGGCTGGCCGATGCCAACCTGGCCCGGGCCGTCATCATCCTCGTGACGATCTGGCAAGGCATTCCGTTCATGATGTTACTGCTGCTGGCCGGCATCGAATCGCTGCCGACCCCGCCTTTCGAGGCAGCCATCGTGGACGGAGCAACGGCCTGGCAGCGTTTCCTGCACATCACGCTGCCGCTGCTGCGGCCGATCATCGTGGTTGCGGTGTCACTGCGCGTGATCGATCTGTTCCGCACCTTTGACACCATCTACATCATGACGTTTGGTGGGCCCGGGCACGCCACGGAACTGCTGCCCTTCTACATCTACCGGGCAGCCTTCAGCAGTGGCCGCTTTGGGTACGCGAGCGCGCTCTCGTACATCACGCTGGCGCTGACGGTGCTGATTCTCATTCCGTTGTTCTACCGGCGCGAATCACGGCCAAAGACCTAGACCGGGGAGAGGCGAAATGGCAACTGTGAGTAGCGTCCCCATCCAGACACCCCGCCGCATCAAGGGTAAAGCCCTGCTGACCTCAACCGCGGTCTATGTGGCGGTCATCGCGGTCGTCATCGTGATGCTCATTCCCATCGTCTGGCTGGGGCTGACGTCGATCCGGCCAATCGTCGAGATTTCCTCGGTGCGGCTCAACATCGTGCCCCAGAACCCGACCCTGCAGAACTACTTCACGGTCTTTGAACGCTACGACATGGGTATGTATCTGCGCACGACGACGCTGATCAGCCTGGCCGTCGTGTTCACCAACCTGCTGCTCGGCGCGCCCGCCGCGTACGCCCTGGCGCGCTACTCCTTCTTCGGGGGGCGTGCTCTCTACGGAAGCATCATCTTCTTCCGCATGATTCCCCCAATTGCGGCGATCGTGCCCCTGTTCATGCTCTTCGAGCAGTTCCGGCTGCTGGGCACCTTCTCTGGCCTCATCATTGCCCACACGGCGTTCAAGCTGCCGGTCACCATCTGGCTCTTGCGCAACTTCTTTCTCGATGTCCCGCGAGAACTGGACGATTCAGCGCGCATCGACGGCGCTTCCACGCTCCGCGTGCTCTTCCAGATTGCATTGCCACTCATCCAGCCGGGCCTGGCCGCGACCGCGGTGCTCGCCTTCCTGTGGACGTGGAATGACTTGCTGGTGACGCTGGTGCTTTCCACGAAGACCCAGACCGAAATGCTGCCGTTGGGCTTGACCAAGTTCGTCCTGGAGTACGGCGTCGACTGGGGCTCCATGACGGCAGCCGGCATGATCATGTTCATCCCCACATTGCTGTTCGTCTTCGTCGCCCAGCGCTACCTGATCCAGGGGCTGACCATGGGCGGAGTAAAAGACTGAGTCGAGTTCCCCTGAGCGCCGGACGTAACTGGCATCATCCGTAAGCACGAGGAAGAGGAGTACATCGCACATGGAGCAGCGAGTTCTGGGCAAGAGTGGTGTTGCGGTCTCCGTGGTGGGGCTCGGCACGTGGCCCATGGGCGGCGAGTGGTGGGGTGGCTCCGACGACGCCGAGAGCATCCGCACCATTCACCGGGCACAGGACCTGGGCGTCACCCTCTTCGACACCGCCGAAGCCTATGCGGCCGGGCACGCCGAAGAGGTGCTGGGCAAGGCCCTGGTTGGCCGCCGCGAAGGGGCGATCATTGCCGACAAGGTCGCGCCGAACCACTTCGAGCCGGCACAGATCCGCGAGGCATTTGAGGCTTCGTGCCAGCGCCTGCAGACTGACTACATCGATGTCTACTTCCTCCATTGGCCGAACATCGATGTCCCCATCAGCCAGGCCATGAGCACCCTGGAGCAACTGCGCTCCGAGGGGCGTATCCGCGCCATCGGTGTCTCCAACTTCACTTCAGTCGAGATGCGCGCGGCCAGCGAATATGGCCAGATCGATGTCCTGCAGCCGCCGTACAACATGTTCTGGCGCTTTATCGAGGGCGATCAGTTGCCCTACAGCCAGGACAATGGCATAGGCGTCATGGCGTACAGCGGCCTCGCACAAGGCCTGCTGACCGGGGAACTCACGCGTGACACGGTCTTCCCGGAAGGGGACAATCGCCCGACGACGGTCCTTTTCCAGCCAGGCGCCTACGAACGCTGCCTGGATGCCGTGGAGGCTCTCCGCCCCATCGCGGCACGCGCGGGGCTGACAGTGCCGCAACTGGCGATTGCCTGGCTGCTTTCACGTCCAGGCATGAGCACGGTGCTTGTCGGAGCGCGCACCGTCCCGGAAATCGAGGAGAACGTCGTGGGCGCGGACACCACGGTCAGCTCGGAAGATATGGCCGCTGCTGATGCCGCGACACGCGCCGTCTTCGAGTCCCTGCCGCGTGTGCCGGACATGTTCCAGAACTGGGAAAACTGGGAACTGCAGCGCCGCCGCTACGAAAAAGACGGCCAGTTCCCGGTGGGTGTCAGCTAGCAATACTCGCTCACAACCGAATATTCCCAGTCACAGGAGTGCCGCAGCTGCGGTACCCCTTGTGTCGTTCTATGCCTCTCGATGACCATCCGGACGCCACGCCGACGGGAAGGTGCAGCTGTTTACCTCAGGTCATGTGATGTTCCTGATTTGGCCGTCCAGGTGCCACTCCGGTAGCCGCGCATCCTCGGATATCCCTCCATGCTTTGTCCACAAGCCGCCAACGGGCGGTTGGATGCGAAAACCAATCTGGGCAACCAGCATGCAAAGGAAACGATCAATGGTCACGCGAAATTCCCTGGCAGTTCATCGAATCGGCTGGCAAGCCAGTGCTCCCCGTGTACTCAGCGGGTTCCTCCTGGGCGCCGTCGCGCTCTCGACCCTGACACCGCTTGCGGGCGCTGAGGACACGGCGAACGCCAACCTGGTGCCGGGCCAGCCCGCGCCAGCGGTTGACTCCGATGGCGACGGCATCACCAACGAGGCGGAAATCCACGTCTACGGCCTGAATGCCTTCGACAACGACACGGACGATGACGGTCTGGGTGATGGCGATGAGCTGTACAACCGCTACGGCTACAGCTACCCAAACCTCCCCGATTCAGACTACGATGGACTCTCCGATCTCGAGGAGATCGCCGGCCTGTTCGGCTACGTCACTAGCGCGATCGCCAAGGACACCGACTTCGATGGCCTCAGCGACCGCGACGAGATCTACAACGGCGGCAACCCGATTGATCCCAATCGTTAGAGGGTAAAGAGCACCCGGCCGTGAGCACGCTCACGGCCGGGTAGCTATCCAAAGCAAAACAGCTTGTCAGCGGAACGTTGCGGCCGTCCGTCCGGCTCGCGGCGGACCACACCGATCAGCCAAAGCAGGTTACTCGGTGACGCGAGGGATGAGCCCAGGACCATACTTGGCCAGGTACTCGTCGTGGAACGCGGTCGCGGAATCATCGGGACCAGTCAGGAACGACAGGCCACTCGGCCCGAGGGCGTTCTCACCAGTCGGCTGCCAGGAGAACGTGTCTCGCGCGTAATGCGTGAGCGGAAACTCCAGTGGCGCTGGGCCGATCCGCAGCACCAGGCCATCGCTCCCCCCGGCGATCTCGATGTCGCCGTAGAAGTCGTCACGATACATTCCCACGTAGGCCGTGTCTGGCAAAGACGGTGCGGCATCGGTCGGACGTGAAGTCCAGTCCGTGCCGGTGTTGTATTCCTCTTCCTCGGCTCCGTCGGCTACCACGTTCCGGATAACGGCAAACCAGTCGTTAGCGATGGCTCCAGTCGTCACGAGGTCCAGCACACTCAGGCTGAACGCCTCGGTTGCGCCCGGGCCAACACTGTTGGACAGCGCCACGATGCCGAAACCTGAGCCAGGTAGCATGAACACTGCGGTCCCCGCCCCGAGGGTGAAGGCTCCGGAGTGGCCCCACTGGATTGCGCCGTCGTCCGTAAAACTGACGTTGATTCCCAGACCATAGAACCCGGCGCGATCCCGAGCAGGATCACCCGGTATTCTGCTGAAAGCCTGGGGACGGTGCATGGGCGCGAGCGCGGCGGCAGGGATCAATTCCTCCCCGCCGTACGTGCCCTGCCCAAGTTGCAGCCGCAACCACTGGGCGACGTCGATCACCGTAGAACTTGCGCCACCGGCCGGTGACTGCGCATCCGCATCACGCTGGATGGGAGCAACCACCATCTGCTCTCCATCGAGGACATGGGGGATGGCGCGATTGGTCTGGGCCATGTAATCGTCGAAGCGAGAACTGGTCTTGCTCATGCCCAATGGCTCATAGAGACGCTCTACCGACAGATCTTCCCAGGTTGTACCCAGGGACTTGGCCACTGCATCGGCGGCGGCTGTCAAGCCGAAGTTGGTGTATGCGTAGCCATCGCGAAAGCTGTACTGTGGCTCCAGGTAGCGCAGCCGATGAATGATCTCCTCGCGGCCGTACCCGAGATCTTCCAGCACGTCGCCAGCGTGGTCCTTGAGGCCGCTGCGATGAGCGAAGAGGTCAGCCAGGGTCACGTTCTGCGTGGGCCAGGCATCATGCAGGGCAAACCCCGGGTCGAGGTCGGCCATTCTCGTGTTCCACGAGATCTCCCCGTCACCAACAACCGATGAGACGACCGTGGCGGCGAGTGGCTTCGAGACTGAGGCCAGCATGAAGACGGTGTCGGCGTCGATCGCTTCCCCCGTTTCCACGTCTCGTACACCGAAGCCTCCGCTGTAGATCACCTCATCGTCATAGACCACGGCAACGGCCATTCCTGGCGTACCAGCTTGTTCCAGAACACGGGCGGCCAGCTCCGGAATCTGCTCCACGGCGGCCGCGACCCGTTCCGGAGTTACGCCAGGAGGCATGCCATCCTCGGCAATCGGGCTTGCCTCCTGGGCCAGCAGCGGGGCAGCGTTCAGCCCCGCGGAAATGGGGACCATGGCGGCGAGAGCGCCGGCGTGAGCGAGCGCGCGGCGGCGGCTGAACGAGGGGAACCGAGAAGTCGTTGTCTGGTTATTTGGCATCTTGCATCCTTCTGCGGAGCACGCTTTGGCGCCGTGCCTACGCTGCCTCCTGGGCTGATCTCAGGCTGCCACACATGAGCCTGCGGGAAACCCGCAGGACATACGGGGATTCCTACGGGGATTCTCGAAATAGGCAGCGAGCACCTGTGAAAAGACCTGGCAAACTGCCACCGGCGTCGCTGGTGCTACCCGGACAACGGTGAACGTGCAGGTTAGACCAGGCCGTCTTCAATCGCTTTGGTGGCGGCTTCGCGCCGCGACTTGACTCCGAGCTTCCCGAGAATAGCTCCCACGTGCCAGCTTACGGTGCGCTGTCCAATGTAGAGAGCGTCGGCAATATCGCGATCCGTGCGTCCCGCCGCAAGCAGGCGCAAGACATCCTGCTCCCGCCGTGTAAGGAGAGAGGCCACCGGTAGTTCGGGCTCGAGATGCTCAATCGTGGACGCTACGGCCGAGGCAATACCGATAGCGCGGGCTATGTGCAGAGATCGTCCCTCGATCGTGCCGGCGTCAAACGCGGCCTCGCCCAGTGCGTCACGCAGCCGGGCCACGCTCGTCTCGGTCATTGCCCTATCCAGCGGGAGAGCAAGCCCAAGGCCCACTCGCGCGCGCACGGCTTCGGCAGCGCCGTAGAGAAGCACCGCTGTCTGCAATTGTCCCCACTCGGTGCAGGCGCCAGCGATACCGGACATCGCGTCGGCAACCAGCCGCATATCGCCGCGTTCGCCAGTTTGCGCCAGGCATGACTGGTAATGCGTGACCATGGTGGTCAGGTCGCCTTCGAACCTCGCGATATCCGCCAGGTCCATGAGGGTGCGCGTCGCGGCGAGGTCGAAGCCGAATCCCTGGTAACACGCCAGGGCCTCCTCGCTCAAGGATCGCGCCCTGGCGAGATCTCCCTGTGAACGGGCCGTGACGCTCAAGTTGGCGAGCGCACGGCCCATCATGGCCGCGCTTTCGGCCGGATTGGAAATAGCCGCGGCAAACGTCCGCGCTTCCTGCAGGACGTCCTCCGCCTCGGAGTACCGGGCGCGGACGTTATGCAGCGCGCCGTAGGACGTGAGCGCCATGGCGATGTCAAGCGCATTGCCCGCGGCGCGACTCAACGGGAGCCCCTCCGCGAATGCCTGATCTGCCTGTTCGAGTTCACCCATGAAACTGGAGAAAATGGCTCTGGCATTCAACAAACGAGCCTGGTCGGCGATCGAGAGATGATCCCGCCAGGCTAGTGCTCGGGTAATCCAGGCGTCGGCTTCGGCGAGCAAGCTGTAGGCAAGCCAGTAGCCACTGAGGGCAGCGACCATGGCGCCAAACCTGGCGGGCGAGCCACTGTCCGCAAGCCAGTGGAGCGCCGCACGCAGGTTGGCATCATCCCCCGCGAGGCGCTCCAGTGGCGCCCGCGCCGACTCCGTGAACACGACAGGCTGTAACACCTGGGTCATCTCACTAAAGTACCTGGCATGCAGGTCGCGAAATGCTGCCGCTTCCTCCGCAGCCAACTGCTCTTGCCCAAAAGCGCGAATAGTCTCCAGCAACCGGTAGCGCGGCTCGCCATCAAGCCCTGCCTCGCGCACGATCAGGCTCTGGTTGAGCAACGCATCGAGCCGGTCGAGCGTGGCAGGCTCGGGAGCATGGTCCGGCGCGCTGTTCCCGACCCACTCAGCAGCGTCCAGGGTGAAGGGGCCAGCAAAGATTGAAAGCTGCCGGAACAGGCGCTGCTCATCCGGCGAGAGCAGCGCGTAGCTCCACGCGATCGCATCGCGCATGGTGATGTGGCGCGCCGGCGCGTCGCGATCCCCGCTGGTCAGGAGGGGTAGCGTCGACGTGAGGCGCTCCCGGAGTTGATGTGGGGAGAGCAACCGGGTTCTCGCCGCTGCCAGTTCGATGGCCAGTGGGAGACCGTCCAGGCGAGCACAGATCTGCGCGATCACTGGTGCGTTCTGTGCATCGACGGTGAACGCGGGGTCATGGGCCGTCGCACGCTCCACGAAGAGCCGTCCGGCGTCCGAGGCGAGCAATTCCTCCGGCGTTGCGCCGCTTCCGGCCAATGACAAAGACATCACGGGGACTTCGCGCTCGCCAGCCACCCTGAGTGGGGCGCGGCTCGTGACCAATATGGTCGTATCGGCGAGCCTCCCGATTTCTGCGATGTGCGGGGCGGCCTCTATCACCTGTTCGACGTTATCAACCACGAGCAGGACATCCCTGGCCTGGAGGAACCCGGCGATCTGGCGTAACTGGTCCTGCCCAGCGATCTCGCGCAGTCCCAGGCTCTGGGAAATGGCTGGAACGACGTCAGCGACCTGCATGATCGTGGAGAGATCAACAAACACAACGCCGTCGGAAAACGTCTCCCGCATTGCCTCGGCGGTGGCCAGGGCCAGTCGTGTCTTGCCAATACCTCCCGGGCCAGTGAGCGTGATCAGCCTGACCGTCGGGTCGTTCAGGAGGGCCACAAGCCTGGCGACTTCCGCTGTTCGGCCAATCAGCGCGTTCGGGGGAGATGGGAATCCATAGGCAATGTTTGGCGGCATCGCGTAGATGTCGTCACGTTCCCAGGGCACAAGCGGGAGCGGCAGGTTCCGTTGCCGGGCGAAACGCAAAAGCTCATCCACAGAGATACGCCAACCACCATCCTCATGCGACGCACGCAAGGCCCCGGACGTAACCGCGTCGCGAATTGCCGATCGGCTGAATCCCAACGCGACAGCAGCTTCGTTCGTCGATAGATGCGGACGATTCTGGACGACATCTGTGTCAACGTTATCGGAACGCTCACCATGCGTGGCGTTCCATTCATCACGAGGGACATCGTCCATGCGGTTGGATCCAGTGCCTGATGCAGGTCATGACGAAGGGCCAGGCCAAGTCTACCTACCGTTCGCCTGAAGCAGGACACGACCACCGCCCGGCCGCGTACGTGGGCGACCACGATACATTGGGCTGCAACGCGAGCGGCACCTCTCCATGTTCGCCAAACTGGGCGACACCGCTAACGGCTTGACCACTATTCAGCCTGACGGGACGTCAAGCTGAATTCGCCAAGGAGACGATGCAGATGTCAGGTTCAGATGGACAACCTGGGGCGGTGAACGAGGACAACGCGCAAGACATTGAATCGCTCTACCGGCAATTACTCGACGCCTGGAATCAGCGGGATGCCACAGCGTATGCAGGTCTCTTCGTGCAAGACGGTCATGTCGTCGGCTTCGACGGCAGCCAGATGGACGGCCAGCACCAAATCGCCAGCGACCTCAGCGGCATCTTCGCGCACCACGTGACGGCGACCTACGTCGCGAAGGTGGAGGATGTGCGCTTCCTGGCGCCAGAGCTAGCGGTACTCCGAGCCCGAGCTGGCATGGTGCCTCCGGGACAGTCAGACATCAACCCGGCAGTCAACGCCTTGCAGACAGTGATCGCCGTCGAACGCCAGGGTAACTGGTACATCGCTGTCTTCCAGAATACGCCAGCGCAATTCCACGGTCGGCCGGAACTCGTCGAGCACATGTCGGCGGAGTTGCGCGAGTTGCTCTGAATCCAGGACGCGTGCTCTGCTGTGCGGATCATTCTCCGCACCAACGTACCCGGAATCTACAGCCTCGACGTCGCCTGCTGCGCCCTCGGCAGCCGCTCGCCGCAGCTTTCGCCGATCTGGAGCCGTGCTGGAAACACCGTATCCGTATGTTGATGGTTTCCCGTCATGAGGCCATTCATGATCAGGCGTACTGCCTCAGCGCCCATCTCAAAGCCGGGTTGCGCCACGAAGGTAAACCGCGGGCGCAGGAAGGGGGGGAACCCTGGATCATCGACGCAGGACACGGCCATGTCATCGGGAATGCGCACACCGAGAGTAGCAAGCTGTTCCAGCACGCCATCCAGCACCTGCGTGCTTGCGGCAATAATCGCCTCAGGCCGGGTTGGCATCGCCATCAACTCCCGCACCGCCTCGCTCCCCCCCTCCTCCCGGTAGTTCCCGGGGATGACGAGGCCATCATCAACGACCCGCCCCGCTTCACGGTGCGCATCCTCGTACCCAGCCAGACGATCACGCCATGTCTGAATTTCAGGCATGCCGCCGACCAGCGCGACGCGTGAACGACCCAGCGCGAACAGGTGGAGGCAGAGATCGCAGGCCGCCGTGCGGGTGTCGCAACTGACCAGCCCAGCATCCACACCGGATGGGCGCCGGTCGAGCAGGACAAGGTCAACACCCGCTGGCAGATATGGCATTCCGACGGCAGTCGACGTAGGCGTCGGCACCAGCAGGATGCCATCCACCCGATGTTCGGCCATGGAGCGCAGATAGCGCGCCTCAACGACAGGGTCATCGTCGGAGTTACCGAGCACGATGGCCATGTTCGCTGTGTGCGCGGCGTCCTCCGCTCCCCGCGCCATGTCGTAGAAGAACGGATTCTTCATGTCCGTGATGATGAAAGCCAGCAACCCGCTGCGCGATTGCCGCAGGCTGCGGGCAACAGCGTTCGGGACGTAGTTGAGCTCAGCCGCGGCATCCAGCACACGCTGCCGCGTCTCCGCCCGCACGTACGACGCCCCCCGGAAGACCCGGGAGACGGTCATGGGACTGACACCAGCTGCCCTGGCAACATCATGGATAGTGGACATCAGCCCTCTTGCGCATTTCCGTCGCGTCTTTGGAGAGACTATTCTCAAGCAACTATAGGCAAGTGTTCATCAGGAACAATCGACGTCGAGGCATCATAACGGTCATGAATCCGCGAACCTTCTACGCCGGCGCTGGCGTAGAACTCAGTCAGTCGCTGCGTCGCAGTCGTCGCGCCAGCTGTACTGCGGGACGAACCCCAGCATCTCCCTGGCGCGGGCCGTTGACCAGCCAGCGGCATGCCCTGGGAATGATCCTCGCAACTCCAGGTACGGCATGTGCCGCGCGATGAGTTCAGCCGTCGGCTCGACGCGGAGGGTGTCATTTGCCACGATGTTGAAGGTGTGGAATCCCTGCAGGTCCGCCTTCAGGCCCAGGCAGACCGCGCGAGCGGCGTCCCGCGCGTCGATGTAGCCCCAGAGATTGAAGGCATCCTGCTCGGCGGTGTACGCCGGGTCGAGCGCGCGCCGCCGGGATTCCCCAGGCTGGCCAATCCAGTGGAAGCGGTAGGCCAGCACCGTCATGCCAGCGCGACGGCTAAACATTTCGGCCGTGCGCTCATCGGTCTCCTTGGAGAGTGCATAGGGGTCCTTGGCTACGAAGGGGTGGGCTTCGTCAATTGGCGCGTAGAGTGGCGGGAAGGCCGGGCGGCCAAAGGCCATGCCATATGCGGAGATCGAGGAGGCAATGATGGCGCGGTCGATCCCCTGCGTCATCGCAGCTTGCAACGCGTTATACGTTGCACCGACGTTGTTCAGGAAAACGACCTCGTCCGGGTGCAAGTAGGGTTGCGGGATGGCGGCCAGGTGGACGATGGCGTCGCAACCGGTCGCCGCGCCAATGACCTGCCCCAGGTCTTCCATCGCGACTTCGCGGTAGTGCACACCGGGAGCCTGTGTTGCTGGTAACTGGCGGTCAACGCTGACGACTTCGTGGCCATCCGCAACCAACGCGGGTCCCACCCAGCGCCCGAGGCGACCATTGCCTCCTGTCACCAGGACCTTCACCGCACCCTCCTCACGTCGCGCGCCTGGCCACTCTGCCAGCCTGTCAGTTCGTCCGCTTCGGATCGAGCGCGTTGGATTGGCGCCGACCCGTTGCTCTTAACGCCCCTATGGTAACGATAGCAGAGCCACCAGGCCATCCTCCCATCTTCGGGAAAGTACGATGCATACGTGCTCCACGGGGCATGAACCGATGCACGTTTCGGCAGCTTGCAGTACTCACTCCCCACTGGGTAAACACGCGTTGACAAGAAACCATGATAACGTCACCATATCGTTCAACGTACCGGTTACCTACCGGAGAACCAGGATGCAAGAGGAAAGGACGACGCATGTCCGGCCTGGTCTGGGAACCCGATGACGGGCAACGCTTTGCCGCTATCCGCGAAGATCTGGCGCAGGTCAGTACCGCGACGGCCTGCCAACTGCTGATTTCGCTTGGCTGGCGAAACACTTACATGCTTGGGCTGCATCCCCTGCAACCGCTCGGTCTCGGCAAGCGCTTGGTCGGCCGTGCCCGTACCTGTCGCTACCTGATGCGGCGTGGGCCGGAGGGCCCACACGATCCAGGGGCACGCCGGGTTTCGCCGGAGATCGTGCTTATCGAGTCCCTCGAACCCGGAGACATCATCTGCATCGATGCCCTGGGACTACCGACGGCAGGCATCATTGGAGACATCCTCTCTGCACGCATCATGGCGCGTGGTGCCGCCGCTGCCGTCGTCCACGGCGCGGTTCGGGATGCCCCGTTTATCAAGACACTCGGGTTGCCCGTCTACTGCGCGACCGCCCATCCGTCCCACAGTGGCCGCGATCTCGTGCCGGTGGACTATGACCTTCCCATCGACATGGGTGGTGTCCAGGTGATCCCCGGCGATGTCATCCTGGCCGACGACGAGGGCGTGCTGGCCATGCCGCTCGACCTGGCGGAGTGGATTGCCGCGCACGGCCCGGAGAAGGAACTGCTCGAGGGCTGGATTCGCGAGAAAGTCGCCGCGGGCGGCTCGATCCACGACTACTACCCCCCGAACGCCGAGAAGTTTGCCGAGTACACGGCCGAAACGGGACGGCCGGCGCCGAACCTGGAGCCACGAAAGGACCACGCGTGAAAATCACGGATGTCCGCACCGCCGAGATCCGCGGTCACGGCTACTCCACGTATGTCCGGATCTACACTGACGAGGGGTTGATCGGGAACGGCGAGTGCATCCACGGCGGTGAGGGCTGCCCGGAGATGGTGCACGCCCTGAAGCACGAAATCATCGGGGAGAGCCCACTGAACGTGGACATGCTCTTCGAGAAGATGCGGCGCGGCAAACTCTTCGACGGCGCCATGTCCGGCGCAACCGTCACGGCCATGACCGGGATCGAGATCGCTCTCTGGGATCTGGCCGGCAAGGCGCTCGGCGTGCCGGTCTACCAACTCCTGGGTGGCAAGTTCCGCGATACCGTCCGCCTCTACTGCGACAGCCACGCCGGCAAGGACTTTTCGCCCGAGGCGTATGCCGAGCGTGCCCAGGAAGTCGTGGCCATGGGCTTCGATGCCATCAAGTTCGACGTCGACGAGACGCGCGCCGGTTTCCGCAACGACCGCTGGAACTGGCACGCCTCCAACCCGGAGATCGCCTGGATGGTGGAGCGCGTAGCGGCCGTACGGGAAGCCGTCGGCCCCAGCGTCGATCTCGCCATCGACATGCACGGGCGCTATGACATAGCCAGCGGCATCGCCGTCGCGAAGGCGATGGAGCCGTTTGGCCTGCTCTGGCTGGAAGAGCCGGTGCCGCCGGAAAACGTGGCCGCCATGCGCGAGGTCAAGCGAGTTTCACCAGTCCCACTCTGCTCCGGCGAGAACCTGTACCTGCGCTGGGGCTTCCGCGACCTGCTGGAGCAGCAGGCGGTCGACTACATCATGCCCGACATCCCGAAGTGCGGCGGTCTCTCGGAGTGCCGGAAGATCGCCAACATGGCCGAGGTCTACTACGTCCCGCTGGCGCCGCATAACGTCTGCGGCCCCCTGGGTACGATGGCTTCCGCCCATGTCTGCGCCTCCATCCCCAATTTCCTGGTCATGGAGTGGCACTGGGTTGACTATGAAGGCTGGGATGACCTTACCCTGCAGGACCAGCCGGTGATCCAGAATGGCCACGTCGTGCTCACGGACAAGCCAGGGATTGGGCTGGAAGTGAACGACGAGGTCGCGCGCACGTTCATCCGCCCTGGCACGTCATACTTCGGGGAACGGCCGTAGCCACTCGCTTACAGCAAGGAAAGACCATGACCGGATTGCCCGCGTCAGCCAGTGCCGTGGTGCTCAACGCCTTCAACGCTCCCCTGACGCTGGAGAGCGCGCCGATCCCCGAGCCGGAAGCGGGCGCGATCGTTGCCCAGATCGAGCTTGGGGGAATCTGCGGCACGGATGTGCATCTGCACCACGGCAATCTGCCGATCCCGACGCCGGTGATCCTCGGGCATGAGGCGGTGGGGCGCGTGGCGAAACTGGGACCCGGCGTCACGACTGACTTCAATGGCAATCCCCTGCAAGAAGGTGATGCAATCGCCTGGGCCTCCAGCATTCCATGCGGCCACTGCTACTGGTGCGTGGTTGAAGGGGAGCGCACGCTCTGCGAAACACGGCGCATCTACGGCATCAACCAGCGATTCGACAGCGGCCCGCGTCTCTCCGGCGGCTGGGCTGAATACATCTACCTGCAACCCGGGTCCGCCATCTTCAAGCTGCCCCAGGGGGTCACGCCGCAGCAGGCGATTGCGCTCGGCTGCGCTGGACCAACCGCCGTTCACGGCGTGGTCGAGATCGTCGGCATCAACGTCGGTGAGACGGTTGTGGTCCAAGGCAGCGGTCCGGTCGGCCTGGCGGCCGCCATGTACGCGCAGTTGGCCGGAGCCGCGAAAACGATCATCGTGGGCGGGCCTGCCAGCCGCCTGGAACTGGCAAAGGAGATCGGCGTGGGCGATGTCCACATTGACATCTTCAGCGTTGCCGATGCAGAGGAGCGCAAGCGTCTCGTCCTGGCTGAAACACCCGCCGGACGCGGGGCCGACGTGGTCCTGGAGTGCGCCGGTGTACCGAGCGCGGTGCCCGAAGGGTTCGAGTTCGCCCGCCGCAACGGCCGCTACCTGGTCCTGGGCCAGTACACCGACCGTGGCACGACGCCAATCAACCCGCACGTCATCACGCGCAAGCAGCTCAAGGTCTACGGGTCCTGGGCGTTCGCGGAACCGCAGTATGCGAAGTACGTCAACACGCTCCCGCAGCTTGCCGCTCGCTTCGACCTCGAACGCCTGATCACCACCTATCCGCTGGCTGAAGCTAACCAGGCCCTGGCGGACATGGCAGGCGGCGAGGTCATGAAGGCTGTGCTCGCTCCGTAACTGCAAACGCAGCGAGCGCAGTATTGGCTGCGCTCACTGCACCACTTCCAGTTCTCCAGCCCCACTTGACCGTTCCCGGATTCCATGTAGGCTTCGTCGCACGTCCACCTCCTTGCTAGCCTCTGCCCGACCGTTGCACGCGGTATCACGCCTCATGCCTGGCACACGAGCGATCCGCACGTGATCACGCATCGGGCAGAGACTACGCGGTAATGACGGCACAAGAGAAGCAGGAACACGTTTCGCCCGATGTCCTCGAATGGGCCTGGTCCGTGGCGACGGGCTTGGCGGAGGGCACTGGGTCTCGCGTCACCGGAACTCCGGCCGAGCGCGTGGCTGCCAACCTGATCGCAGCGGCGTACGAGCAGTGGGCGGACAATTCGTGAACACGCGGAGGTCAAGATGTTCAGACCAACGGAATTTGAATCCACCCCTGCATCCAGCATCTCGCGTCGGAGCGCGCTACGCATTGGTACGGCGGGGGCAGTCGCTACGCTCGGATTTTCAGGCTCGGCCGTGCGCACCCTCGCGCAAGAAGCGACTCCGGCAGCTGACCAGGCACTGGATGGCCTGAGCGCGGCCATCCTGGAGGCGTACAAAGGCCTTCCCGGGCAGCAAGGTCTCATGTTCCTGGCGCCGCCAGATGCCGGCCGGCCGGCGTGGTCGTTGACGCTCAACGCGGACGACCGCTTCTTCATTGCCAGCGTGTTCAAGGCGCTCGCGCTGGCGGAGTGCCTGCGGCAAGAGGAGGCCCAACTCGACCCAGCCAGCGAGACACCGCTCGCCGCGCAACTCAACTGGCTCCTGGCGCAGCAGCTTCCGCTGGACGAGTCGGTCTTCTCGCTCGCCGCGCCAGTCCTGAACACGCCGGCGCTGACCGGGATGGTGACGCTGCGCACGGCGCTGGAAGCGATGATCGGCCACAGCGACAACACGGGCACGGACATTGTGCTCAAGCATGTCGGCCCGGAGAACGTTGACGCGTTCATCGCCGAGATCGGGCTCACCCAGACTGAGATTCCGCTCAGCACGCACCAGTTCTTCGGCTACGTCTTCGGCGTGGAGGATTGGGAAGGCACGACCTGGGATCAACTACAGAATCCCGACCCCAGCCTATCCCCGCGGCCAATCCTGAACGACACCATCACCATGGCCAGCACGCCACAGGAGATGGTGTCGTTCTACGCACGTGCCCTGCAGGGGGAGTTCTTCCAGTACGCCGAGACGCTGGAGGTGTTCCGGCAAATCCTGGCGATTGGCGACGCGGTGCTGCGCTCCGTGCCCCTTGGCGCCAACGGCTTCGGCAAGGGCGGCAGCATTGATTTCGATGGCAGTCATGTCCTGACCTTCGCCGGTGGCCTGTATGTGCCAGACCGCTGGGTCTATTTCGCCATGTTCCTGAACTGGACGGATGAGGACGGTGGCGACTCTGGCGCCGTCCTGGGGGCCTACCTGACCGCAGCGCGCACGATCTTCACGCTGATTCGTGATCGCCTCACAACGTAGCGGCATGGGGCAGCGTCGACAGGCCTGTCTCAGACCGCAGCCTCAGCCACTGTCTGCAGTTCCGTAACCGCCTGCGCCACGACCTGCTCCGCTGGCCGCGCCTCCCCCAGCGCGTGGGCGTTGGCGTATGGGTCAGTGCCCAGGAGGTCGCGCAACCGCTGCTCGGCGAGGTTGAGTGCGTCGCCTTCCGCGTATTCGGCTGCACCGCTGGCGGCAAGGGCTCCGAGAACCTGCGCGGCGGTTGCGGCGTGCCCTCCCTCCAGAGCCGCCACGACCAGGCCGCTGAGGGAGCTGGCGATTCCCTGGACATCTTCCACTGCCTGGTAGAGCCGAAAGGCCTCCTGGTAGCGGATCGCGGCAGCCGCGATCTCGCCGCTTCGCAGCATGAGTGAGGCCAGATTTTCGAGGGCAATGGCCGCGTACAGGCGATTGCCACTCTCACGGGCCAGCGCGTAGCTCTCGTGGAACATAGCGCTCGCTGCCACGCTATCGCCGCGCTGCCCGGTGAACTGGGCCAGGTTGTTCAGCGTACTGGCAATTCCCTGCCGGTCTCCCACGGCGCGGTGCAGCGCCAGGCTTTCCGCCAGCAGCGCGCAGGCTTCCTCCAGGTCGCCGCGCTCCCCGGTAATGGTGCCCAGGTTATTCAGCGCGCGGGCCATGTGGGTGTCATCACCAAGTGCCCGGAAGCGCTCCAGCCCGCGCGTCAGCAGGTCGATTGCGCGGTCGTGATCTTCCTGGTAATGCGCGATCTGCCCCAGGTCATTCAATGCCGTGGCGATGCTGGCTTCCGCGCCCGCCTGCTCGGCTACGGCCAGGTTCTCTTCCAGCAGCGCCTGCGCCGCCTCCAGATGCCCCCGGTTGAGCTCGACGACGCCGAGGTTATTCAACGTCCAGGCCACGCCGTGCAAATCACCCAACTCACGGAAGAGCTGCAGGCTCTCGGTGTGCAGGCGGGCCGCGCCCTCCCAGTCTCCAGCGCTGTCCGCCAGCACGCCTGCTCCATTGAGCGCCTGCGCCCGCAGGTGGCTATCCGCGCAGGGGACCTCTGCCAGCAGTGATTCCAGCAGCACCCGATCCTGCCGCGTGTCGCCGCGCAACCACCAGAAGCGCCAGAGCGCAGCGCCCAGCCGCAGTGCGTCCCGCGGGTGATCGCCCGTGCGTAGCCAGGAAATGGCAGCACGCAGGTTCGCCTGTTCGATGTCCAGGCGGCGCAACCAGGCACTTTGCGCCCTCCCACCAAGGTGCGGCTCCGCTTCCTCCGCGAGTTCGAGGTAGTGACAGGCATGACGCTCGCGGAGCTCGCGGTTCAGCGACGTGCTGGCGAGCATCTCCTGCGCGAAATCGCGAATCGTTTCGAACATCATCAGCCGTGGCGTGTCGTCCCCAACGATGCGCAACAGGCTCTTGTCCGCGAGCGATTCAAAGACATCGATGTCCGCGTCGATGTCGCACTCGCCAAGCAGGACCGTTTCTGCGTCCTCCAGCGAAACCCCGCCGGCGAACACACCCAGGCCGGCAAAGACCTGCTGCTCCTCGGGAGACAGGAGGTCGTAACTCCAGGCAATGGTGTTGCGCATGGTGCGCTGGCGATCCGGCAGATCACGCGCGCCCTTGCTCAGCAGATCGAGGCGCCGGTCCAGCCGCTCCAGCATGGCGGCAGGGGTAAGCAAGCGGGCCCGCGCGGCAGCCAGCTCCAGGGCCAGGGGCAGCCCATCGAGACGGAAACAGATCTCGGCGATGGCTCCAGCATTCTCTTCCGTCAGGACAAGTTCAGGCTTCACCTGCCTGGCGCGGTCCAGGAAGAGCTGCACGGCTGGCGATTGCTCTACCGCGACCAGATCAGGGAATGCTTCACGTGGATCTCGCGTGCTCCCTACCCGCCCTGGCAACGCCAGCGGCGGCAGCGGCAACTCACGCTCACCACGGATATTGAGGCGCTCGCGGCTGGTGACCAGCAGGAGCACGCGCGGGCATTGCGCCAGGATCTCGGCCACGAAACCCGCGACACCCATAACCTGCTCGACGTTGTCGAGCACCAGGAGCAGGCGGCGGTCACGCAGATGATCGAGCACAACTTGCCGCGCCGAGTCACCCCCACTGAGGGCGATATCCAGCGCGCTGGCAATAGCCGCCGGCGCCAGCGAGGGGTCAGTAACAGCAGCCAACGGCACGAAGACCGCGCCATCGTCCAGCTCTATGCCCAGCTCTCGGGCCAGGTGCAGGCCCATCCGGGTCTTGCCTGTGCCGCCTGGCCCCGTCAGCGTGACCAGCCGCCCAGGCGCCTCAGTGCTCGAGCGCACCTCACCAGGGAGCACCAGGCCGAGGTGGGAGCGGACCTCCCGAATGGCCTCCTCTCGACCCAGGAGCGGCGTGGCGGGAACCGGAACGTTGCGTAGCAGGCGCTCCGGGGTGCGCAGCGGAGGGAAGATGGTGCGCAGGCCAGGCGCGTTCACCTGGAAGATGCGCTCTGGCTCCGTCAGGTCCTTCAGGGCGTACTCGCCCAGGTCCTGGAGGGCAACACCCTCTGGCAGGGGGTCAACTGCCGTTCGCGCCGCCCGCGAGAGCACGATCTGCTCGCCGTGCGCGGTGGAGAGCAGCCGCGCCACGCGGTTCAGCGCCGGGCCAAAGAAATCACCACCGCGCGCTTCGGCATTCTCGGTGTGGATGCCCATGCGCACCCGGATGATGAGGCTCGGGTCCCAGCGCTCCGTCTGCAACGCGGCCTGACCGGCGATGGCGGCGGCAAGCGCCTCGGCCACCGTCGGGAAGACGGCGCAGAACGCATCCCCGGCAGTCTTGAAGACCCGTCCGCCATGCTGCGCAATAGTGGTCCGCATCAGGTCATCGTGGCGTCGCAACGCGCGGGACATGGCCGCTGGCGCGGATTCCCAGAGGCGCGTGCTGCCCTCAATATCCGTAAAGAGAAAGGTTGGCGTCGTCACAGGTCCTCGCTGGAGATCGCACTGAGCGTCAAAGCGCACGCATCCCTCTGTTAGGATACGAGAGCGTTGCCATACCGGGGTGCGCGGGAGCCAGACCTGCCGGCAATCCGGCGCGCAACGTGACGAAAGGCGGAGAGATGGACCTGCACCTCAACCCCACTCCCGTTGTGCAACGCGGTAATCAATCTGGAAATCTGGCAACCCGGCTCAGGGGGGCGGCACTTCATCCTGTTCACCAGGAGTCCGAGCACCTTCCCTCGTCCATCATCGACGACTATCAGCTTCAGAAACAAAGGATCTCGCCCTTGCTGCCACTCCTGCCCGGGACTCGTCACATGAGGCACCCTCACCCCCTGGCGGCGAACCCGGAGGGGAAAGCGCGCCCACTCGCCTTTCTCCACGCGCTGCTGCTGACGCTCGTCGTCTCCCTGATCCTTCCCCTCGCCCTGCCTGCCGCAGCCCAGGAGTCCGCCCCGCTTGAGGTGGCATCAGGTCCGCTTAGCGAACGCACGATGTCCCTCCTGGGCCGCTCGGTGCAGACCCCGGAAACCCTGCAACTCTTCGGCTACGTCGGTGGAGCGTCTGGTCTTGCGCCGCAGGACCTGTTTGCAGCTGACGGCGGTGAGGTCGAAGCGGCGCGCTTCACCTTTCGCGCCGACGTGACGCTGAAGCCTGCTACCAACCGCGCCGACACCTCCTCGTATGCCGGGGAGGGCACACTACGCGTCTACCTGGCCGTTGACGGTGGCGCATCCTGGAGCGACCCAGACTCATTCACCGCCGGGGAACTCCTTGCCGAGTACGACCTGGCGCTACGCGAGACGTTGCAGCGACAGGCGCTGCAGGTCGGCGTGCTTGTTGGGGATGGGGTGCTCTCGCAGTCAACGGCCAATTCGTTCACGCTCGGCGAAAGCACCTACCGCTTCGGCACAGAAGGACTTGTGCAACGCCTGCGCTACACGGGCGCTCTCACCCCGGACACTGCTGGCTCCACCCTCGCGGCGGTGGTCAATGCCCGCACTGAGGTGGCAAGCCGCAATGTGAACGTGGTGCGCCTGGGGCAAATTGGCGCGACTGCCGCCACTCCCGCAGCCGGGGACACACCCGCCGCAGCGAGTGCCTGTGTGCTGGAGCCATGGCTCGGCACTGCTACCTCGGCCCTGGCCATCGCTGACCAGGGAGTGGGTGGCCTCGACCTGAGCGCAATCAGCGCGGTCGATGTCGACGCCGTGCAGGGGCTGGCGGAAGAGATCGACGCCGCCATCGCGACGCAACGCAGCACTGCCGCCCCGGATGATGCAGCAAATGCCAATCGCCTGCTGGTAACTGCCCTGAGTACGACCTCACGCGGCCTACGAGGCATCGCCGAGGCGGCTGGCAGCGTTGACGAGGAGAGTTTTGGCCAGGCCGCCGCGGCCCTGGGCGACGGCCAGTCGCTGCTCTCCCAGGCACGGGGCGAGATCACCGAACTCGCCACTACCTGCCCGGCCGGCTAACGCGCGGGACACACGCCAGGAGGCCATCCATGCGGTTGCGACTTCCCCGAATCACCTGGCACCTCGGAGCGTGCGTGGCGCTGCTCATCTCCCTGGCTCTCCACCTGGCTCCCCAGGTTAGGGCGCAGGAAGCCGCAGATGTCACCTTCTCCCCGGCAAGTGGCACGGCGCAGGTGATTGCCCAGGGTGTCGCGCCGCTGCCAGAGGGGAACGTGGTCTGGCGCACGGTGCGCTCACGCGCCCAGCCGCTCGCCAACGCACCCTTCGAGGCGCAGTCGCTCAGTTTCGTACTGGCCACGAATGGTCCCCTGCTCCTGACCAGTCAGGACGGCGAGCAAATCCACCTCGGAACTAATGAGGCAGCACTCACCCCTGCCGGGACGGTGCAGCAGCGGGCCAGCCTTTCGGATCAGGAGGAGAGTTTCCTCAGCATCGAGTTGGTGCCGGAGGACGCCTCCCCTCCCGCCAACGCTACGGTCCTGCAGCCTGGAGCCCCCTTCGCCGCACCTGGCGGCGCTCGTGATCTGGATCTCCTGTCCGATCTGCTCGGCTCCGGAGAAAGCCTGACGATTCCCGACTCCGGTGGCAAGAACGTCATCCTGGTCACGGATGGCGCAGCCACCGTGGGCAAGCCGGACGGTGGGAGCGCGGTGCTGCTGGCAGGAGAAGCTGCCAGCTTCAGCGGCGAGTTGCTCATCGCCCCGGCACCCTCTGGCGGGGCCGCCGCTGACCGCGCGGGCTTCGTAGTTGCCATCATCGGACCGGAGATCCCGCCCCCGGCGCTCCCCAGCTCCGGGACACAAGCCCCAGCCACCCCGGACGCTGCAGCCACGGCTGAGACCGGATCGATCACGATCTCGGTCTACGATTGCCCATCCGGCATGACCACCACCACCTTTAATGCCGCCGCCTGCGCCCTAACCGAACAGGACTTCGACATCACGATTTCCGGCAGTGCGCTCTCCGCTCCGCTCACCGTTGGGGACGCCGCGGCAGACGGCGCGACCCTGGTCTGGAGCGACCTTCCCCTGGGCGAGTACGTTATCGCCGAGGCCGTGCTGCCGCTGGGGTATGACGACTACGGTCTGGCGGCTGCCAGCGCGACGGGCAACTCCACCCTTGGCTACCGGGTGACGCTGGATGCGGAGACAACAGCGTTGACAGCTCGGATTTACAACTTCACCGGGGAGTAACGAGCGAACCCCTTTGCCCAGAGCACCAGTTCCAGGCAAAGGGGTTCGCGGGGACCAAGCTTCCCTACTGGGCCAGGGTCAATCCTCGCAACAGCGCCTCACGCATTTCGAGCTGCTCGTTGTAGTCGTCGGTGGGCACGTTCTGCACGATCGCCAGGACGGCCTCATTCTCGCGCAAGGGCACGCAGCCAACAAAGAGCGTGTACGGCTCGACGCGATTGCCGAAGTCGTAGTCGTGATCGTAGATCGCGAAGGCGCCGGTCGCCGCCGTGCCACCCTCCAGCGGTTGCCCCTGGTCGTCGGTGGCGAGGCGAACATCGCTCACGTTCGGGTCCGCGATCAACTGCTGCACAAAGGTATCGACGCAGGTTTGCGGATCGCCGTCGAAGGCTTCGTCACCGGTGAAGGTGATGTAGCTGGTTCCGTTGAAGAGGACAAAGCGGTCTCGCCCGTTCGTTGAAACGTTCTCCGTCTCCTGCCACGTTTGCCCGTAGCCGATGGTGTAGCCGAAGGTGGGACTGGTGTAGGTTGTGCTTGGGGACGGAGCCTGGGTCTCAGTTGCGGCGAGGGCATCTGCCGAGGCGGCTAGCGTCACGGCAGCGTCAGTGGCGGTGCCGTCTGCAGAGGGCAGGAGCGTCACCACACCGCTGAAGCCCGAGTCATTCTGCTCACGTGCTTCCAGCACCAGGCCGTCTGCGGAGGTCCAGGGCGCGTTGGGTGTTCCTCCGATGTCGGCGCAGGCCAGGTAGGTGGCCTTGTTTGTCGCGCTCTCATGGATGTGCACCGAGAAGGGCTCGGTGAAGAGTTGCTCCAGCGGCACGCTGGCCTGGCCGGCGATCAACTCCACCGTTCCGACGGTGCCAGCGTCGCCGCCGACGCGGTAGGTACGGATATCGGGCAAGGAGTAGACAACGATGCCCAGGTCTTCGCAGTTGCCGGCGTGAATGTGCGCCAGCCGTGACTGCTCGGCCGGCTGCAGTTCCCGGCTCTCGCCAGCGTTGCCTGCGGCAGTAACCGTGGGAGCCTCTGTACTCACCGGAGCAGCCGTTGGGGTCGCACTGGCTGCGGCCTCAGTGACGATGACTGTCCCCGTGGCTCCGCTCCCGAAGGTCGATGAGTACGTAACTTCGCCGGGCTCCGTGAAGGTGAAGGTGAACTGCTCACCTGGATCGAGCCGGAACGAATCGAACGAGCCGTCGTCGGCAACGACCGATTCCAGGCTGGAGCCGCCGTTTGTCCAGACCACCGTAGTCCCGGCAGGTACGGTGACCTCTTGAGGCGAGAACCCGTCCACCCCCACTTCGACCGTGACGGTCTCTTCCTGCGCCCGAACGACGGACGCCGCTTGCAACGACATTAGGGGCAAGGCGAGCGTGACCACGAGGGTCAGTAACACCCAGAGAGAACGCATAGCGCGCATTGGTGCCTACTCCCGATTGACGATGACCGTGAGACGAAGCATGTGCAAGTGTGCCGCCGTCGCGCCATTGCGTCCAACGATGGACGCGTAGGAGCCTCTCGCGGCTCAATCTCTTACTGGCGACCTCATCTGCGCCCGAGCACCCGTAATGGCGGCAACCAGGTCCGGGTCGTTGGGGTCGATGACGGGCGGGTTTATCGGGATGAGGTCAATGTGCATCAGGCCGGAGCCGGTCGAGAAGATGACCGTGCGGTCATCTGGCGCGAGAAAGCCGGCCTCGCGCAGCTTGCGCGCGGCAGCGACTGCCGCTCCCGACTCTGGTGAGGCAAAGAGCCCCTCCAGGCGAGCCAGCGTCCGCATCCCGTCCAGCAGCTCCTCATCGGTCACGGTGACGGCGGTGCCCCTGCTCTCTCCCACGGCGTCGAGGATCAGGTAGTCGGCAATGGCCGCGGGAACGCGGATACCCGGGGCGACGGTGTGGGCATCCTGGAAGCGCGGCGCGTGACGCTCGCCCGCCGCGTAGGCGTTTGCAATCGGCGCGCATCCTTCTGCCTGCACCACGATCATCTTCGGCCGCGCCGGCCCGATCAGCCCCATCTCCTCCAGTTCGGCAAACGCCTTCCACATCCCCACGATGCCGGTGCCCCCGCCAGTGGGGTAGATGATGGCGTCGGGCACCTGCCAGCCGAGTTGCTCGACAATCTCCAGGCCCATCGTCTTCTTGCCCTCGGCGCGGTAGGGCTCGCGCAACGTGGAGACGTCGGTCCAGCCGAAGGCCGCGGCGCCGGCGCGGATCACCTTGCCGCAGTCATCGATCAGCCCCTTGACCAGGATCACCTCGGCGCCGTAGGCCAGGCATTCCGCGAGCATGGCGGCGGGCGTGTCCTCCGGCATCGCGACCACCGCCCCCAGGCCAGCCCGCGCGGCGTAGGCGGCGGTCGCGGCGGCGGCATTCCCGGCTGATGGGAGCGCTACGGTGGTGGACCCCAACTCCCGCGCCCGGCCCACCGCCATGGCCAGGCCGCGCGCCTTGAAGCTGCCGGTGGGATTGAGCGCCTCGTCCTTGACCAGCAGGGTCGTGAACCCAAACGCCTCTGCCAGCCGTGGCACCGCGTGGAGGGGCGAGCCTCCTTCACCGAGGAACGGCGCGGCATGTGGGTCCTGGATCGGCAGGATCTCGGTGTAGCGCTGCAGGCTCCAGGGACGCGTTGCCAGCGACTGCGGCGTCATGGTGCGCCCGGCAGCGGCGAGATCGTACCGCGCCAGCAGCACCTTGCCGCAGCCAGGACAGGTGGTGGCAGGCTGGTCGGCCGGGTACTCGGCGCCGCAGTTGGAGCATTCCAGGTGGGTCAGCTGGCTGTGGGGAAGATCAGACATTGATCGCCTCTCGGTAGAGATGACATTGCGCGGCGGCCATTGTCTCCCGATTCCCTACGCAATGTCGGGCAATGTGAGGAAACTCCGTATTTGTACGGATGCGAGTCCCTGGGAAGAAGCGCAGCCTGTGAAGGTGATTCGGGCGTCGTGCCGGCGCTTGCCAAGGGGAGTACTCAATGCCGCTGACACCTTCTCCGCTGCTCCCAGCCTTCGGCTGGCATACCGTGGTACCCGTGCGCGTGCTGGCTGGACTGGCTGTTGCCGGCACAGCCACGCTCTGGGGCACCTCGATGGCCGCCACCAAAGCCGCTCTGACCGATATCCAGCCTGTGCAGTTGGCCTGCCTTCGTTTCCTAGTTGCAGGTGTGCTGCTCTCCCTGCTGGCTCGAAGATCAGGATCATGGCCTGATCTCGGCTGGCGCGCGGCCATGCTGGGCCTGACCGGAGTTGCGCTCTTCATCGGTATCCAGAACCTGGGGTTGCAGAACGCACGCGCAGCGGACGCCACCATCGTCATGGGTGGCGCGCTGCCGGCAGTGGCCGCGATGCTGGGGCTCCTGTTCCTGGGCGAACAGCTGGAACCTCTCAAGATGGTGGGCCTGCTCTGCTCATTGACCGGCATCTCCCTGGTGGGCCTGGCCATGCAGGGCGGTGAGACCAGCTCCCTCCTGGGGATTGTGCTGCTCCTGGCAGCAGCAGTCAGCGGGGCGGTCTATGCCACGCTGGGCCGCAAGGCGTACCAGACCCGGCACCTGCTGCCCTTGTTGGCCGGGTGTTCCATTTACGGCGCCCTGTTCCTGGCTCCAATGTCGCTCCTGGAAGCGTACGTTGCGGGAGCGCCGATGCTGAACCCGCAAAGTCTCGGTTTGCTGCTCTATCTCGGTGCAGGATGTTCCGCGCTGGGATTCGTGCTCTGGGCATTCGGTCTGCGCTACCTGACAGCGCTCCAGAATGCGCTCATCTGCAATCTGGAAATCCCGACAGGGCTGTTCACGGCAGCGCTCATGGGAGAGCGTCTTCAGGGCGAAGCACTTGCGGGCGGCCTCCTGGTCGTCCTTGGCGCCACCCTGGCCGTTGCCCGCTGGCCCGTGCGGGCAGCTGCCCAGGCAGCCTGACCAGCGGACTGGCGGGAGTTTCATCGCACGGAGTTTCCGCTGCCCACCAGTACTGAGGGCCGACGCCTCCCCTGCATGGTCTGCCCTCACCAGTCCCTCCTCGCGCCAGCCGTCCTGATCCAGCCCTGAACGGCGCCTTGCCGCGACGCTCTGCTCGTGTGCGGCCGCTCATTGAATCACCTGTCGTGGCCTGGAGCAGGGGTACGTAGTACGTCGTAGATGCTCCGTGTATACGCAGGTTCACGGCGCGACAGAAAAATACGTATTTGTACTGATGTCTTCCCGGGGCGTCAGCCCCACTCTGTGGTGGCGACACGCAGCGTTGTGAGTCAGCGACCAATGGGGAGCCATCCATGTCCATCTCCGTAGCCCGCTCCGCCCCGTACCTCGTGCGCCGGCAGGCAATTCCCGTCCACGTGCTGGCCACGCTTGCGCTCGTTGGTGCGGCCACCCTCTGGGGCACCTCCCTGGCGGCGACCAAAGCCGCCATGGTGGCCCTGCCCCCAGCCCAACTCGCCTGCCTGCGCTTCCTCATCGGGGCACTGCTGCTGGGGCTGCTTTCCCTCTGGGGCAGTGGCCGTCCCGAGTTCAGCCCGCGCACGGCCCTGCTCGGGCTGACTGGCGTCACGCTGTACTTCGCGACGCAGAACGCGGGACTGCAGAATGCGCCAGCGGGAGACGCCACGGTGATCCTGGGCGGCGGCATTCCCCTTGCCTCCAGCATCCTGGGGATCACCTTTCTCAGGGAGCGGCCAGGACGGCTCCAGGTAGCTGGCCTGATCTGCTCCCTGGCAGGCATGGTGCTGGTGGGCTCGATGATGAATGGCGGGGGGGGACACTCTGCGCTGGGGCTGATCCTGCTGTTGGCGGCGGTGATGAGCGCTGCCATCTACTCAACGCTGGGCCGGCGTGCTTACCAGGAAGCGAACCTGATGCCGATCCTCTCCGGCTGCGCGATCTTCGGGGCCCTCTTTCTCATCCCGCTCGCCCTGATGGAAGCTCGCAGTACCGGTATACCGATCCTGACCGCACACAGCGCAGGACTCCTGGTCTACCTGGGGGCTGGCTGCTCCGCGCTGGGTTTCGCGCTCTGGGCGTTCGGACTGCGCCACCTCACGGCCGTGCAGAACGCGCTGATCAGCAACCTGGAGCTACCCGTCGGCCTCCTGGCGGCCGTCATGCTGGGCGAGCGATTGCAGGGTGGAGCGCTGGTTGGCGGGCTGCTCGTTGTTGTCGGCGCGATGCTTGCGGTGACACGGTGGCCGTTACGTAGGACAGCGCCTACGACCTGACCTCAGCTTCGCGTTGGGTGGCGTGCTCACGCAGGGCCAGCAGGGCGTGACTCTTGCGCACGGGATACCTGGGCGCGTCGCATAGCTGCCGGTAGGGTGCCGGAAGGGTAGCTACTTCCTGGGCTGCGATCTCGCGCAGCGCCATCACCTCTGGCTCAGGCACCACCTGCTCCCCGCCGACCACGACCGGGTGCAAGAGCGGGACGCCGTTGGCGGGGAGCGGTTCATCCTCCACCTGGATGACGTCTTCCGTGAACGCGCCGATGCGTGCCACCTGCTTGCGGCCCGGCCAGGTGCTCTTGTCGCCAGCGACCTTGATGCGTGCCGGGTCCCCTTCGCCCTCGTACCAGACCAGCTTGTAGACCGCCCCCAGCGTGCCACCGACCGTGCCGCTCTCGACCGTGCCCAGTCCTACATCCAGGTTGCCACCCACCCCAAAGCCATCAAGCGGTGCGCCACCAGCCAAGAGCTCGGCGATGCGGAACTCGTTCAGGTCGTTACTAGCCAGGACGCGCGTGTCGGTGAGGCCGGCCCGATCCAGCACGGCACGGACATGGATGCTGTCGGCATGGATATCTCCACTGTCCAGACGGACCGCCGTCAGGCGGTGACCAGAGCGAGTCCGCGCCTCCAGCGCGACTTCAACCGCCGTTTCGATCCCGTGGTGAACGTCATAGGTATCCAGCAGCAGAGAGTAGGACTCCAGCGTGGAGGCCACCGCGCGGAAGGCCTCCTCCTCAGAGGGGAAGGCCTGCACCAGTGCATGCGGGATGGTGCCAGCCGTCGGGACATCGAAGTGTGCTGCCCCCGCCACGTAGGAGGTACTGGTGCAGCCTCCGATGATGGCCGAGCGCGTCGCCAGGTAGGGATCCTGCGCGCGGCGGTAGCCAAAGTCCGCAACAGAGCGCCCGGCGGCGGCATCAACGAGACGCGCCGCCTTGGTTGCAATCAACGTCGAGATACCAACCGCGCGCAGCAGGCCCGATTCCAGCAACAGGGCGTGGCGAAACGGGGCGGTGACGCGCAGCATGGGCTCATCTGGAAAAGAGATGATCCCCTCGGCGATGGCATCGATATCGCCGCTGAAGCGATAGGCACGAAGTTCTTCCAGAAAGCCGGCGTCGTACCCCTTCGTCGCCCGGAGATAGGCCAGATCCTCCTCCGAAAAAACGAGCTCCCGCACGAAGTCGAGCGCGGGTTGCAGACCAGCGGTGAGCATGTACGCCCCGGCGAAGGGTGCAGTTCGAGTGTAGATATCGAAGGTGGCCAGCCCGTTCTGCCCCGAGCGCCAACTGACGTAGGCGGCATCGAGGTGATACAGATCGAGGGAAAGCCCGCTCACGCGCTGTCGTTCCTGTGCCACGCGCCCTGTTGCTCCTCGGTGGGTTCGTCCTGCCCGGCCCATCATGGCCGCCGATCAGGGGATAGTAGCGGACGCGCGGGGGCCGGCTGCCTACGGTATCCTGCTGCCCGGGCACGCGCAGGAGACGCGCTGCTACACCGATACGTACCAACGGAGTGAATCTCATGGCGACGGCGCATTCGCCGCTGCGCTTTGCCTTCAGCACCATCAACTGGGGCACGACGCCCGATCTGGCCGCAGTCGCCGCCGAGATCCGCGAGAGCGGCTGGGGAGCGATCCAACTCTTCTGGCACGAGCTCGGCTGGCTGGGACCTCCGGACCGTCCACGAGATGCGCTCGGTGAGCGGCAGGTGGCTACGCTCTTCGGTAAGGCCGAGTTGCCAATCGCCGCCAGCGATGCGACGCGCATGCATTATGAAATTGCCTCCGCAGCCGAAGTTGGCGCGTCTTACTACGGCTTGAACGGCGCCGGCGATGCGCTGGAGACGTTTGGCGTACAGAGCCTGCGCTCGCTCGCCATTGCCTACGGCTTCCTGGATGCGGACCGCCTGGGGCGCTCGGTCACACTGGACGAGTTGATCGGCGGGACCGCCATCCCGTACCAGGACGCGATTGTGGGAGGGAGTTCCGCATGACCCGTGAACGCGCCAGGATCAAGATCGTGGTCTGGGACAGCATCGGTAACACGCTGCTCGGGGTACGGCCCTGGGCAAGCTGGGAGCCGGCAATCCAGGATGTCCTCCTCGCCGAAGACCCGGCTGCCAGGGAACACGCACCGGCCCTGGCCGAGATCCTGGACGAGTGGGACGTCGACCTGATCTGGTTCAACAGCGCCGAGGGGCCCTACGTCCACTTCGGTCAACTCTACGCCGACTACGGCGCTGCCCTGCGCTTCACCAAGGACGTCCATGAAATCACGGCGGAGGTGGCGGACGCGGATTTCGTGGTCCTGCACAAGGAACGTCTCCCTGAAGACGCCATCCGTCAGGCTAAGCACCTGCGCCTGATCCAGCACCTCGGTGAGGACGCACGGGGCGTGCCCCTGGAGGCAGCGCGGGAGCGCGGTATACCCGTCGCGGCCACGCCCCTGGTCAACTACATCACGGTGGCGGAGCAGGTCTGGGCCTACATTCTGAACTGGAGCAAGCGCCTGCCCGCCCTGCGCCAGCACATGCGAAACCGCGCCTACGCGGAGGGTTGGACCCGTTTCCCTGGGACCCGCTACATCGGTGACATGACGCTCGGGTTGCTGGGCATGGGCGAGATCGCGCGGCCCATCGCCCGGGTGGCGCAGGCCTTCGGGATGAACGTCGTCTACTGGGATATCGTGCGTTTCCCCGAGCTGGAGACGCGGTACGGGATGACCTTCGTGGAGTGGGATGACCTCTTCCGGGAGTCAGATGTCGTCTCGGTGCAACTGGCGCTGAACCCGCGGACGGAAGGCATCATCGCGGCACGGGAGTTAGCACTGATGAAGCCGGATGCCCTCTTCATCAACACCGCCCGTGGCGGGCTGGTCGACCAGGCGGCATTGACTGAGGCCCTGCGTACAGGCCAGATCGGCGCGGTGGCGCTCGATGTCTTCGCCGAGGAGCCGCCCGCGCCAGACGATCCGCTCCTCCTGCTGCACGATGACGCCGACGAGCGGATCACGCTGACGCCGCACAACGCGTGGCAGAGCCCCTGGACATGGGTACGCGACTCTCAGGAACTCTGGTTCAACGTGGCGCGCGCGATGCGCGGCGAGCCGATCCAGCATCTCATCTGACGGAGGTCTCAGGACATATGCCTGACGTGCAATTCGGCGTCTGCCTGCCCATCTTCGCCTGCCCCGGGGTGCAGCTCTTTCGCACGCCAGGCATTGCTACGCTCGATCCCGGCAGCGTGCTCCCTTATGGCCGTGCCGCAGAGGCGCTGGGATACGATTCGCTCTGGGTGGCTGACCACCTGATGCTGGGTAAGGATGAGGCGATCCTGGAGGGGTGGACGGTGCTGGCGGCGCTGGCCGGGGCCACCACCCGCCCAAAACTGGGCATGATCCACATGGCGCACTATTTCCGGCACCCCTCCCTCACCGCCAAGATGGTCGCCACGCTGGACCAACTCTCTGGCGGACGGGTCATCCACTTCCTGGATGCCGGCTACCAGCGCCGGGAGTACGTGAACTACGGCCTGCCCTGGAAAGAGGAGATGGCCGAGCGCCTGGACGACCTGCGTGAGGCCACGGAACTGATCCTGGCGCTCTGGTCCGCGGACGGCCCGCTCACGTTCGAAGGCAAGACTTGGCACGTCTCGGACGCCGTCTGTGAGCCGAAGCCGCTGCAGCAGCCGCACCCGCCGCTCTGGTTCGGAGAGGCGGCTCCGGGCGGCCTGGCCGCGTGCGCCCGGTTCGGGCAGGGCTGGAACACAACCCCGGTGCCCCTACCGGAACTGGAGCGCCGGGTTGGCCTCCTGCGGGACGCGTGCGCTGCCGTGGGGCGTGACATGAACGAGATCGCGCTCACGCTGGAGACGCAGGTCCTGATTGCCCCGACGACCGAGGCACTGCGTGAGAAGTTGCGCTCCCTCCTGAACCTGGCCGGGCAGCAGAACCACCTGCCGCCGGAGATCGCCCCCTACGTCAAGGACTACGCGAACGACCCGGCCACGCTCGCCTTTGTCACCGGCGATACCGATGCCCTGCCGGAAACCATGGCCGCAGACTGGATTGTTGGTACGCCCGAGCAAGTGAGTGCACGGGTGCAGCAGTACGTCGACGCCGGCATCAGCCACTTCATGCTCTGGTTCATGGACGCCCCGGACGAACCCGGAATGAGGTTGTTTGCGGAGCAGGTGATGCCAGACTTCCACGACTCGTTGGACCAGGGAGGGCCAGGCTGATCTGCGTCTGCTAACACGTCCGGGACCAAGCAGCGGGAATCAGGGCAGCACGCGCAATGGTTCGGGCCCCGACAGCTCTTGCCGCCGGGGCCCGAGAACGGGTTCTCTTTCGATTCAGGGCGCTGAGCCTGGCGCGGCCTGCTAATGGCCGCGCTTAGGCTACCGGCTGGCCTACAGCGGGCTGCCGCAGGGATCGCAGCACTCGACGGCGCCTTGCAACACGACGCAGTTCGTCCCGGCGGCACACTGGCTGCAGGTTCCGCCGGGCTTCAGGTCACACGTCTGACGGCTGCAGAACTGGAAGCCCTTGTCACTCAGGCGGCGGAAACAGGTGTCTCCATTGGTATCAAGGCCACACTGGCCGTTATCATCCGGCTGCGCACAAACGCCGCCATTGCAAAATGCCGTGCTGCACTCATCGCGGACGGTACAGGTGGTGCCGGGCGCACAGCGCGGACATTGCCCCCCACAACGGCCATTACAGTTGACCTGGTCATTGCCCTTGCCTTTGTTCTTCTTCTTTTTCTTGCCCTTCTTGCGCGCATCGCCGTCAGTCGCGCCCAATACCGCGAGGCCTCCAACACCCAGCAGCGATGCACCAAGCAGGCGCAAAGTGTCGCGGCGACTGGTTTCTCCGCTCAACGCGGTGGCAATGCGATCGAATCGTGTGCTGTCCACTTCCAGAACTCCCTCAGTGCTAACGAATGTCCTTCTGGGAGTCTGGGTTCTTGCCGCGGTTCAGGCTGTCAGGTACGAAACAGGCGCGGTGTCAATTGGAGAACACCCCGACTCCGTCATCAGCGATAACCTCCGGCAATAGCTGTCTGCCGGCGCGACGCCACAATGTGCGGTAGTGTTGACGGCCATCCTGGAGGATCGCGGGCGACCTGCCAGGCCCGATGATCGACGTGTGAGAACCCACAACGACCGATCCCGCCCCCTCGCCACTGACCTCATCATCCAGCCGCCGGCGGCTGGATCGCGGCTCCCGCCATCTGTGCCAATGACGCTCGACCCGGAGGATCGGGTCTTCAGCGAGTCGGTGGTGGGGCCTGTGCGTGGCCAGCCAAGTCTCTTTCCCTGCGATGAGGACCGGTTCTGGCTTGGAGTTGACGGTACGGTCACCATGCCGGATGGCAAGGTCGTTGAGCTGCCACCTGAGGCGGTATCGGCGTCAGCAGTCATGACGTTGCAGCATCGTAATCTCGACAAGATCATGAAGGCGCCAACGGTCGTCGATCCGGAAACCATGCACTCCGTGACAGACCCCTATGGATTCCAGAGCATCAACGAGATCGCGATCTCGCGACCGGCGTACCTGCAGGTCCTGGCCGTGGTGCTGGTGGTCCCGATCAGCGTGTCCGCCCTGACGACGCTGCATACACACGGGCCGGATGACCTGGCACGGCGGAACCGGTGCGCTACCGGAACCATGTTCGAAGGCTGGATCGTTGGCACGCCCGAGCAGGTGAGGTCACGGGTGCAGGCATCCGTCGATGCGGGCCTCAACCACTTCATGCTCTGGTTCATCGAAGCCTCGGACCACGTTGGAATGCGGCTGTTTGCGGAGCAGGTGGTGCCCCGGCTCCGCTCGTGAAAACCCTATGAGGCTCGGCATGCTGCCGAGCCTCATAGGGCGATCAAGACGATCCCTTTGGCACAGCGCTTTCGGGGGTGCTACAACGGGCTCCCGCACAGCTTGACGCACTCGATGTCGTTCTCATTGGGCCTGGTGCAGATTTCGTCGGACGCACATTGCGCGCACCCGCCAGCACTGGTGAAGTTTCTGCCCTGTTGGCGGCTGCAAAACGCTACGCCAGCGTCGCTTACGCGGCGGAAGCAGTTTTCTCCATTCGTGTCAGTTCCACACTGCGTCGCATCAGCAGGCTGCGCGCACACGCCAGCCGGACAGAACGCCGTGCTGCACTCATCCCGGGTCGTACAGGTGGTGCCGGGCGCACAGCGCGGACACTGGCCTCCACAGCGGCCCTTGCACTTGTTCTTCTTCTTCTTTTTCTTGTTCTTGCGCTTCTTGCGCGCTTCGCTCTCTTCCGCGCCGAGCACCGCCAGGCCCCCAACGCCCAGCAACGACGCGCCAAGCAGGCGCAGGGTATCGCGGCGGCCAGTTTCACCGCTCAGCGCGGCGGCAATGCGATCGAATCGTGTGGTGTCCATTTCCCAACTCCCGGGATGACTGACGAATGACTGACGGGAAGGTTGCGTCCTGACCGCAACATTGGCTGACAGATACGGAACAGGAGTGGTGTCAGTTCGAGAACACTCCAGCAGCATCTACTTGTAGCGCATACACGCATTGCCGTCTAGCGGCAAGACGCCGCAATGTGCGGTAGGGTTGCCCGACCATTCCGGAGGATCGCGGGCAGCCCGCCGGGTCCGATGAACGACCTGTGAGAACGCACCATGACCGACCTCGCCCCCGCTCCACCAACCTCGTCGGCAAGCAGACGGCGGCTGCACCGCATTGCGCTGGCGCTTACCGTCACGTTGCTGGTGATCATCCTCTTGATGCTGCCGATTGCTATCCGCAGCATGCAGGAAGTGCTGGGACGCGGTCCCGATCCCCTCTACGGCCTCGCCACCGGCACCGTTGTCAATGAACAGCAAGTGGATATCGCACAAACAGATACTACGTATGTCAACTTTGGCCTGGTTGGACTGGATGAATCTACTGGGGAAGTGACCATCGCTGTATCGGGCAATCGCCACTGCCAGAGCGACTGCCCCAAACTCGACCTTCTCCTGGCGTCGCTTGACAATGATGCTGATACGCGGCGCGGCCTACCGCCATCCGTGTCACTGACGCTCAATCCGGAGGATCGGGTCTTCAGCGAGTCGGTCGTGCTGCCCGTGCGTGGGCAGCCTAGTCTGTATCCCTTCGATGAGTACCAGTTCTCGCTGGGGATCGGCGGCACCGCCACCATGCCGGATGGCCAGGTCGTCGAACTGACCCAGGAAGCAGTCTCCCGGGCGTCAGTTACCACGCTGCAGAACCGCATTCCAGACATGATCATGAAGGCGCCGACGGTCGTCGATCCGGAAACCATGCGCTCCGTGACGGATCCCTACGGATTCCAAAGCGTCAACGAGATCGTGATTTCTCGGCCGGCCTACCTGCAGGTGCTGGCCATCGTGCTGATTGTCCTCATCGCGGTCTCCGCGCTGATGGCACTGCTTACCCGCAGCCTGAACGACCTGGCGCTCGGCTTTGGCGGCCTGATCCTGGGAGTCTGGGGTATTCGCTCGATCCTGATGCCGCAAGGTCTGCCCACGGTGACCGCCATTGATCTCGCACTCTCCTGGCTAATTTTGTTGCTGCTCCTGGGACTGGGTCTGCGGACGGCGCTCTACTTCCTGAAACAGAGCGAATTGCAGATGCCGTCAACGCCGATCTCCCGGCCCAAAACGGTGCACCGGCGCAAGAAGGGCGGAACGGCCACCGACTGATCCTGACGGGGTGTCGTCAGATACCGCTCCTGTAATTGTGACGACATGGGCTGGTAGGGTCCGCCAGCCCATGTCGTCACAGGTAAGATCCCAGGCGCCCGCTAGATCTCGATGTCCGCGATGATCCACTGCATGTCGCCGGCAACCAGGTTGCCAGCAGCGCTGTAGGTGAAGTCGTCGTCACTGCCTGGGACGGCATCACCTTCAAGCGCGCCGCCGGTGTTCACCTCCAGCTCTACGCGATCCAGCGCCGAGCCGGGAGCGCCGCCATCCATGGCTCGCGCCACGAAGGGGTAATCTCCTTCGCCGTTCACCTGCATACGGCCGCGCACCTCTGCGCCGTCCGTGCGGTTCGGGATGGGTATGCACTGCGTGACTTCAAGGCTCTGCAGTTGCAGATTGGTCCCGGCCTCGATCCACTGGACGGAGCCCAGCACCAGGTTCTGCCCCTCCGGGAGTTGCACCGCCGAAGCGAAGAGCCCAAAGTTCACGAGGCGCGGGTCCTCACCGCCCTCGAGCTGGGCGAGTCCGCCGCCGCTCATGCCACGCTGCAGGATCGTGCGCGCCATGACCGCCTTCGGTAACGTGAGCGCCGCAGCGCCAAGACCAGCAGCCAGCATGCGCCGCCGTGGGATAGACAGGTGGGTAAGTGTCATGATGGTCTGCCTCCGAGTTGGCCATGCGCCTGGTGACGCCGGGACATCTGGCCGCGTCCACTGCGGCCTGATACCGCTATTGCAACACAGAATGCCACCAGCCGCCGCCGGCCATCTGGCAGGAGTTCTGTCAAGCCGGGAACAGGCGCGAGCTTCGCTCCCGTGATACCGTGCTTCGTGCATGATCTCTGGTCAATGGAGTCAGTCAATGCCAGCTGTTTCGGATGCGCGGGAATTGGGCAACGTGGAGCTTTTTCGTGGCTGCTCCCCAAGTGAACTGGCCCGCATCAATGATTTGCTCGGACGTACGCGGTTCCCGGCCGGTGCGACGATTCTCTATGCCAATCAGCCGGGAGAGGTTGCGTACGTCGTTCTCGATGGCACATTGAAAGTCTCAACCCTGCAAAGCAACGGCAAGGAACTCACGCTGGCACTCCTGGGGCCAGGCGAGATCGTGGGCGAACTCTCGCTGGCGGACCGCTCCGGCCGCTCCGCGGATGTCACCACCCTGGAACCTTCGACGCTGGTCTGGATCGACCGCAATACGTTTGATGGTTTGCGCCGCGATATCCCCACCATCACCGAGAACCTGCTACGCCTGATGGCGCGCCGGTTGCGCCTGGCCAACGCGCAACTGCAAGCGGTCGCGACGCTGGATGTACATGGCCGTGTGGCGCGGCAACTGCTTGCGCTGGCCGACGCGCTTGGCGTGCCCCAGGCAGACGGAAGCGTGCAGATTCCCCTGCGCGTGACCCAATCCGACCTCGCTGCCCTGGTTGGCGCAACGCGCGTCCGGGTGAACGAAGTCCTGGTCGGCTTCACGAAACGCAAGATGATCGCCATCGACCGCCAGTTGCGCATCAGCATCCTGAACCGGGATGAACTGGAGGCGTATCTGCTGTAGGGTTGTAGGGGGTGTTACTTCGTTCAGGGGGTGACAGCCTACGGCCTCAGGAGGTGAAGGAGTACGAAGGAGAACGAGGTGGACGGGCGCTCGTACCTTGCCCTTCGACACCCGGCCGCGCCCCTCCGTCCCCTCGTGTTCCTTCCCCCCCTGAGCGCGAAGCGCGACACCCCCTCAATTACGGGCTGACGCGCGCGTCCATGTACTGGTTTGCGCCGCCGGTGTCGGGGAAGGCCTGTCCGGCAATGGTGTTCGGGCCGTCGAACGGCACCGATTCGTGCCCGCCGTTCCCCTTCAGTTTCCAGACGGCGATCTCGAAGTGGGTCATGCTCATGTACCCGGGATCGCCGGGTCCAGCGACGACACCGATCTGCTCTCCCTGGGTCACGCTGCCGCCGCGGCCAGTCCGGTTCAGCACCACATGGAAGAGCGCGACGCCGTAGCCGTTACCGGCATTGATGAGGATGCCGCCGCTGCTGCCATCGGTCCATTCGATCGTGCCAGAAACGGGGGCGTAGATCGGCTGACCTTCCGTCTTGCCATCAACGCGCGCCCAGTCCAGCGAGTACTTGTAGGTGGCGAAGCTGCTGCGGTTGAGGTGGGTGCCGGTGTTGTACCCCTGCACCACCTTCCATTCGCCGCCAGACATCGGCCAGATGATGCCGGTGCTCGTCTCGCTGGAAAGGACTGGTGGTGGCGCCGGCACATTTTCGGCCAGCGCAGGTTCTGCCATGGTGGCAGTGGTGGCGTCTGGCGCCACGAGTGGTGGCGGCTCAGTGACGGTCGCACTTGTCGTTGCCGGTGCAGCCAATGTGGGATCAGCAGAGAGGGCTGGATCGGCCACTGGAGCTGGCGCAGCCAGTGCTGGATCGGTTGCCGTGGCCAGGTCTGGAGCAGGAGCGGCCAACGCTGGATCAGTTACGACTGGTTCTGCTGTCTGCGCAAGGAGGTCCGCTGAGATCCAGCCGGAGGCGCCACCGCCTGTTACTGGCACAAACCCGTTCTGCGCCGCCCCCTCCACCGTAAGTTGCGTACCGGGCGGAAGCACCTGCATGATGCTGGCATCAGGATTGGGACCGGATCGCAGGTTGGAGTCCGTCACCGTTGCTGCTCCTGCGGGAGCTACCGGCGCCATGATCGGATCCTGCGCCACCACGGGTTCTGGCGCCACAACAGGAGCGGCTAATGCCGGGGCGGCATCGACCAGCGCTGGCTCGGCTGCGAGGTCAGCCGTCTCAGGCGCCCATACGGCTTCCGCCTGAACGGGTGCGGCATCGACGGGCATGGCCCCGGGGCTCCCTGCGCCAACGTAACCGGCTGGCACGTAACCGCTCACGCCATTCGCGCTCGCCGGCGCCCACAGCGAGCCATCGGCGGCAGCCACAGGCTCACCCGTGATCTGGAGCTCACTGCCATCCGGCAGTTCCGTGAGCGCGGCAGCATCCCAACCAGGAGCGTCTCGCAGCAGGACCACCTCGCCGCCGGAGGCGATGATTGGGGCGCCATCCTGCGCAGACGCGCCAGGCAACAGTGGACCACACGCCAGTGCGAACACGACCACGCCAGCCAACAGGCGGCGCGCCGGGCGGAAATCCCGGATCAACATCTTCCCTTCCCTCCGGCGCACCGCGATCACCAGTGATCGCGTCAGCCAGCGCCGATTCCCTCGAATGTGCATCAGAACAGCGGGGCCATCCCTGTCCCCGCCGCGTCCATTCCACTCTGGCATACGCGCAAAGCAGAAGTGCGGTTCTCTGGCTGGAACGCGCGAATGGAGGAGGGTGTTTCTACGCGCAGTATCGAGGAGTTGAGTTGACAGGATGTGGAGCAGGGCAAAGACAGTTTCCCCAGCACCGGTATGGCAGTGCCAGCGGCCCCAGTTCAACCTCGGCTACATCGGCTACGGTGACGCTGCGCAACGACCTCCAGCGCCAGAGCGAGCAGTTCCATCCTGGTTATCCCACGCGAGACTCCATCGAAGATGTCTCCGATGTACCAGCCGCGTGGAATGGCCAGCCTGCCTCCCACGGCACCACCTCATCGAGAGCGGCCCGAGCTGCTCCAAAGGGGAGCGCCCTGATGCAGACGAGGATGATGGCGAGGATAGGACGAATGACGCTCTGGTCGTCTCGGGTGCAGAGCGAACTTACTCGCCAGGCTCGGTGGTGTTCAAGCAACCAGGATCGGCGCCACTCGTCAGCAGCAAGGCGTTCGCGCTCCATGAACCCTGGAACCATTCCGTTTCCTCCCATGCCTGGTGTTACGCGTCACTCTCGAGGGCGGCGAGCCTTCTTGGGTTACCAACGAGGATCAAGGGTTGGGCACATTCTTCATGAGCAGACCTTGTTCACCCAGGAAACTCCCACGCACCATTCGGCGGCGGCATGCCAAGTCCCTCTGGCTCGCACACATCGTGGCCAGCTCAACATTCCCTGAGTTCGAGGTCGCGACTGTGCAGCGAGGCCGGGGCGAGGGCTACCTCGCTCTGGACAATCTAGCGCCGTGACTGCCGTGCGGCCGGGGCTCAGTTCAAGTCATGCAGGAGCGGGCCGCAGCGCGACCACACTGCCGTGGTAGCTAACGACGACGAGATCAGCTCCGACTTCAAACACCACAGGGTAGTCGTCGACCAGGGAAGGAAGTTCTCCGAGAAACTCACCCGTCTGGCGATCGAGGAGCATCGGCGCGCGTGTTCCCTGGTTTATCATCGCCAGCGTGTCATCCACCGCGACCGGCCCATAAATCACCCCAACCCGGCCGGGAGGCCGAGTCTTCCAAAGCAACTCTCCCGTACCGGCACCAGGGCGAAGATTGCAGGATCGGCTGAGGGCAAGCCGACCATGCCAACCGCGGTCGAGGCATACAGAACGCCGTCAACTTCGGATGGCCCTCCCTCGACCCAGACCACCTGCTCGCCGGGGTCGAAGCGCCACTGTTCGACGCCGTCTGGATCGAAGGCCACGAGGTCGCCGAGTTTCTCACTGGCGTAGATCTGATCCGGGCCGACTCCGAAGAGGTGGAGATCTTCCTGGGGATCAGTGCGCCACAACTCGCGGCCTGTGTCGGCGTCAAGAGCGAGCACGATCCGTTCGTTTGTTTCCGGATCGGCGGCCGTCGTATAGACCGCGCCCGATATACCCTTGGGCGTGAGGATACCGCCCACCACGACGTCAACTCGCCACCGCTCGGTGCCCGTCATGGTGTCATAGGCCACCAGGTATCCGCGCGGGCCAAACCCTCCATTGATATACACCAGGTCCTTCGTGACCAGCGGCGGCCCACCCGCGACCTCCAGCCCGGTGGCCTGCCACAGGGAGGTCCCATCCTCGGCCCGGAACCTGGTGACGGTCCCATCTTGGTTCGCGACAAAGACCGCGTCGCCGACCACAATGGGTTCGAGGGTGCGGGCCTCGCCTGTCTTGGCCGTCCAGATGACCGAGCCGTCAGCGGCATCGAGGGCCAGCAAGTCCGAGTCAGAGGCAACGTAGACGCAGTCCTCGGTCACCGTCGACCCCTGCCCGCGCCGGCTCTCGGTCTCGACCTTCCACGCCTCAACCCACGTTGGTGCTGCCCCTTGCGCGCCCAGAGGAGGCACAGCGGGGAGGAGCCAGAGACCGAGGAGCATGATCGTGGCGAGGTGACGTCGGAGGTCCCCACACCTCAGGACGGAGGAAACTCGCTGGCGGGGCTGGCCTTGCTGCCGGTTATCTCTGGGCGACGTTGGTTTCATCATGCGCCTTGTCTCCGATCTCTGCCTACACGTCCTGGACATTACCCGGTCGTTCGGCTGACAGTCCCTGCTCGTCCTGTCCCTGCTCCCCTCGCCGTAGCGAATAACCCTCGGACACCGCTTGCCGCCCCCAAGCTCACCTGGCCTCCCGCCGCTTCATCGTCCGCGTGTCGGCCGCACCGGTCCGGCCTTCCTGCTCCTCTTTGTCGTCGGGCAGTTGGGGGGCAGGCAGGCTCTGCCCATTCGCGTCACGGCATGTGCATGCATGGCTCATTCAGGTAACAACGCGGTTAACGAGGCAGCAGGACTGGCCGTTCCCGTCGATAGCAGTAAACGAGCTACTCGGTTCCGATCAGCACGGGAAGCAGATTCCTCCGCTGACGCAGTAGCCGCTGGGACAGGTGCAGTGCAACTGCCCATCCTTCGTCGCGCAGCAGGAGCCGAGGTGATGGCACCAGTAGCCTGGGGGACAGCAGCCCTCCTGGCATGTCGCTGACTCACCGCAGCCGCAGGATCCGTTTCTGCACGACTTGCCTTCGCCGCATCCCTCGCCGCAGCCACCGCAGTGGTCCTTGTCCGTCTGGGTGTCGATACACTTGCCGTTGCAGACCGTCATATCGCCGAAGATCGAATCGCAGCATCCGTCGTCGGTACACTCCTCGCCGCCCAGCGAGTTGCAGCAGCCGTCGCGTGCCGCGGGGCAGGCTGAGTAGCCAGGGCAGCACTCGCCCGAATCCTTCTTCAAGCATGTCCCGTCGTTGCACTGGTTCTCGTCGAAGCAGCAGGCTCCCTGGGAGACGCAGCCGCCGGAGGCGCAGGATCGCTCGTCAGGGCAGCAGAGGTCGGGACCGATACAGCTCCCGTCCTCGCACTTGGTCAAGCCGCTCGGGCACTCGCACCGGCACGTCTCGAGGTCGAATTCCTTGCCGCCAGTACACGCCGTGCGCACGCACTCGCACTCACAGCCACGTGGGTCACGGCGTTGGTTCGGCGAGCATGGAGCCCAGCATTCTCCCTGGCAGCGCTCCTGGTTGCCACGACAGCCACCCTTCTTGTGTTTCTTGCCCTTCTTCTTTGGCTTGGCCGCCATCTCTACGGATCCAGAGCCAACGACTGCGACAAGCCCGGCGGCAAGCAACCGCATCGCTCCTTGCCGGGTCGTCGTGCGCGACAGCGTGCGGGCAATAGCGTCGATTCGATGATGATCCACAGGTCCTCCTCGTGAACGAGTTGCTCTCTAGTGCGCCATGGCCCGCAGCCCCAGCGGCGACCGCGTCGTTGCCGTAAGCGCGGAACCAGTTGCGCCGTACTGGATCAGCACATGCCACCAGTTCGCCTCAGCAAGCAGACTAACGACAGGACCTTCCAAAAACCTTCCAGGCGTGATTCACCTGACCGGCGCAGACGACCGCTGTCGCAGCTCAGCCGGTATTCCGATTCCAGGCAGCGGGTGGAGACTTGGTTGTGGGGGGTGTGCTAGGCGATGCGCGGCAACGGGCGTCCGCTTGCGACAAAGTTGAGGCGAGTGATGGCTTCAGCAATCGCCTCGTCGAAGCGCAAGGCGAGTCCTGCCTTCCAGGCGCGGTCCACCAGCACTGGATCAATGGCAGAACGCGCTTTCGTCATCGCGTCGTCATGGAGGGAGTCGTTGGCAGCCTGCCGGGCCGCACCTGTCTCTCGCCTCACCGTTTCTGCCGAGGCCGCCACGGACAGAGCAGCCTCAGCCTCGCCGAGGTCTACCAGATACCTCGCAGCTTGTTCCAGCGCCTCGGCCGCCACCGCACGATCGCCAGCGTTATGTAAACGCTGCAAGGCTTCGGTCAGGAGTGGCAAGGCGGACACCCATGCCCCCTGGAGGACAGCTGCTTCAGAGAGGTTGATCATGGCGATCGCCGCGCTGCGCTCATCCCCGAGTTCACGGTGACGATGGAGCGACTCGTGGAGCGCGGCGATTCCGCGCTTCAGTTGCCCGGTGCGAACCAGCGCTTCTCCCAGGTTGGAGAGGGTGAGAGCCACTCCCCACTCGTAATCGGCGGCACGGAAGGCGGCCAGACCTTCTTCGTACTGTGCGATTGCGCTCGCCATGTCTCCCCGCCACATCGCTACGGTGCCAAGGTTGATGAGCGTTTCTGCCGTGCGCACCGGGTCACCAATGTTGCGGCAGATGGCAAGGCTCTCCGCCAACTGATCCGCTGCTCCGTCGATGTCGCCTCGGGCGAGCAAAGCATTGGAAAAGTTGGTCAGGCAAACGTCGATCGCCAGATCGTCGCCCTCGGCGCGGGCCACGTTCACTGCCTCCTCGTGCAAGACCACGGCGCGTTCGACGTTGCCCTTGACCCGGGCGACGGTGCCGAGGTTGTTCAAGGCTGTCCAGATTGCTTCCGGGTTGCCCAGGGCACGCGCTAACTCGAGCGCTTCCAGATGTAAGTGTTCCGCCTGTTCGTTATTGCCCAGGATCTCGGCCATCCAGCCGGCCGTATTGAGCGCCCGCGTCCGCTCGGCCGTCTGCAGATGACTCGTCGCGTCAAGTGTGCGCTCGAGCAGGCTGACGGCTTCGCGGTAGTGGCCACGGCGCTTCCAGAACCACCCCATCAACGTCGCCAGGTAGAGACCGCGAGTGGGGTCACTCGTCAACGCCCACTCAAGGGCCGCCCGGAGGTCACCGTGGAGGTCTTCGAGGCGATCAAGCGATTCGCCCTGCCTGGCGTCATCCCGGTGACGGCGCGCTTCCTCAGCGAAGGCAATGGCGTAGTCCAGGTGTGCATCCCGCACCGCACCCTCTTCACCGCTCTCGCCCAGGCGCTCGAGCGCAAATTCGCGGATCGTCTCCAGCATCCGGACGCGCGGCGCTCTGTCCTCTGCCTCCGACTCCCAGCGCAGCAGACTCTTGGCGGCGAGCGCGGCGACCAGGTCGCCTGCTCGTGACGATCCACGGCTCTGCGGCGTGATCGGCTTCCTGTCCTTCCCGTCTTGCCACGCCACCGCCTCGACCGCGGCCAGATCACACCCGGAAACAAAAACGGCCAGTCGCCGAAAGAGCACCTGCTCATCTGGAGTGAGCAAGTCGTAGCTCCAGGCAATCGCATCGTGGAGTGTCCGTTGCCGGGCCGGAAGGTCGCGGTAGCCCCGGGTCAACTCTGGCAGGCTCGGGTTCAGGCGACTGAGCAACGTAGCAGGTGGAAGTTCGTGGCTGCGGGCCGCCGCCAGCTCGATGGCGAGGGGGAGGCCATCGAGGCGAGCGCAGATGTCGACGATGGCCTCAGCTTCAGTGTCCCCAAAAGCGGCGTTCGGAGCCACGGCGCGGGCGCGATGCAGGAAAAGCGCAGGAGCTTCGTAGCGCGCCAGATCCGCCGGTCGGACGCGCCCACTGCGTGCTGGCGGCAGGCCCAAAGGCGGCACAGGCTGCAGATGCTCGGCGCGCAGGTGGAGCGGCTCACGGCTCGTCGCCAGCACTTTCAGTCGGGGACACGAGGCGAGCAACTCGGCAACAGCGGGCGCGGCGTCCAGCACCTGTTCGCAGTTGTCGAGCACCAGCAGGAGTTCCGCTCCACGGAGCGAGTCGCGCAGGGCCGGCAGCGGCATCTTGCCTGGCTCCTCGCTCAGACCGAGTGCGCGGGCTACCGTGGACAGGACAAGATCGGGATCACGCACCGGCGCCAGATCAACGAAACACGCGCCCTGGGCCAGATCGTCGATCAACGCCGCCGCAACCTCGAGCGCCAGCCGCGTCTTGCCGACGCCCCCTGGCCCGGTCAGCGTTACCAGCCGGACATCCGGTCTCCAGATCAGGTCCAGGATCCGCTCCAGTTCCCGGGCACGGCCAACAAGCGGGGATGGTGCCGCCGGGAGCTCTTCCCACCGCCGAGGCGAAAGCGGTGTTACTGCAACGGGGCGCAAGCCGGTTTCGCACCGGGTTGACGCACGTAGCCGTGCTGCCAACTCGCGAGTCGCCCCATCTGGTTCAAGGCCGAGGCCATCGCGCAGCGCGACCCGCCCTGCCTCATACCACCTCATCGCCTCGTCGCGGCGGCCAAGCTCCGCGAGGGAGCCCATGATGAGGTACAGGGCACGCTCATCGCTCGCGTCGGCGGCGAGCAGAGTCTCGAGTGACGACAGCGCTGCTGCCGGGTCTCCGGCAGTCAACTCCAGGTCGGCCAATTCGAGTGCCGCGCGACGCCAGGCACGACGCAGACCCTCCCTCCGAGCAACTGTCCAGTCAAGCACTGGCTCACCTACCAGGAGATCACCTCGGTAGAGGGCAAGGGCCTCGCGCAGTGAGGGGCGGCGCGACGCTGCAGGGAGCGCGCCTGCGGCAGCGAGCCGTTCCTCGAACTCGTCGGCATCGACGATGAGGCGCATGCCGGAAAGGAATCCGACGGTGCCGGCGCTGACCCGGACGTACGCCGATTTCTCGCCGCTCGCGAGGTCGGGTTCGAGTACGCGCCTCAGGACGTGAAGCGCCTTGTAGAGGGCATTGGACGCCACGTCCGGATCCACCTCTGGCCAGAGCAGGTCGAGGGCACGGTCACGCGCGATGGTATGGCCCGGTGTCGCGAGCAGGAGCAGGAGCAAGTCACGCGCCGCGCGTCGCGTCCAGGCGTCGTCGGGAACTAGTCGCTCTCCAACGCAGAGGCGGAATGGCCCGAGAATAGTGGCGACAAGCGGCGGAAGCTGGCGTTGAGGCGCGAGTTGAGACATGAACGATTTCTCTCGCCGGCTGTCCCGGTCGGCCACCAGGTTGATGGGTTGGAACGGGCCAAGGGTAGGGCCGTGGACAACCGGATGCAAGATCGCCGGATCACCACCCACGCCTTATTGAGACGCCACGTTCCGCGACGGGGCGCACTCCTTACGCTGCAGATGCGAGGATCTCGATCGGCAGATTGTTCTGGATTATCCTGGCCTCGTTTCCTGCCTTTCCGAAGTTGGCTATCCCCTGGCCTAGCCGGGAGACTATCGGTTGCAGAGTGCCTAGCGCAAGGATCTAACAGCAGCGGGTCCGGATGTCTGCCATGGCGCACACACCGCCGCCCTCAACGGCTGGTACGAGGTGGTCAGCGTCCCAACCTGCTTCGCACTCTTCATAGCTACTCGCCTGAAATGGGCTCTTGGGTAAAACCCAGACAATACCGGCGAAGATCTATGTCGCGGCTCCCCGGACCGTCCCCCCGGCCTGCCTGGCATTGGCCCGGATCGCAACCTGCCCGTCATCCACCCGGACCTCATACGCCACGACGGGCATCATCGCCGGGCCATGGATCAGCGCGCCGTCAGTCAGGCAGAAGACCGAGCCGTGCCAGGGGCAGGTGACCGTGTCGCCGTCGATCGCTCCTTCATCAAGTGGGCCGCTCAGGTGGGGGCACGTCGCGCCAATCGCGCGAATCTGATCGCCTTGCCGGAGCAGCATGACGGGCGCGCCGTCTGCCTCCACCCGATGTGGCTCGCCGTCCCGGAGATCACCCAGCGCGGCCACGGTCGTCCAATCCATGGGTGGCTTTTCGAAGGCGGCATGGTCGACGCCGATACCCAGGTCGTAGGCAAGTTCGCCACCCAGCCAGGCCGAGGCGAGATTGATGCCGAGACCCGCGGTCGACAGCGCAACGCCGGTGCGGCGTTGTCCCCGTTTGCGCAACACCCAGGAGCCAGCCATGAGCGTGGTGGCCGCGACGTTCAGCAGGGCGTGAAGGGCGCCAAGCCTGCGAGCCTCCTCCTGACCCGTCGTGTCCTGCCATTGCGCCGCCCCGGTGACCGCCGCGCCGACGGCGCCGACCAACCCCAGGCCCAGGCTCAGATCGGCGGTGCGTTCTTCGCCCATCAGATCGAAGATCATCGTCGCCGACCAGGAGCCAACCGGCACCGTAATGACTGCGGAGTGGAGTGGATGCCCAAGCCAGGTGCCGTAGAGCAGATCACGTGGCCCACGCGGCGCCTCTTGTCCCAGGACCGGCGCAAATGCCCGCTCCATCTTCTCCGCGACACCGTCCAACCAGGGCATGCGATGCGAGATTTCATGCTCCAGCCCGATGGTCTCCACTCTCGCCGTCATCACGTCTCCTTACCCACAGGGAGATCCTGTTGGTGCAATCTTCAAAATGGGGAATGACCTTTACGCAAAAGACGCTACTTCCGTCTGTTGAGCAGATTGCGGGCCAGACGTTGACGATCTGCCGCTCATCTCCGCCTCGCCTGTGCAGCCAGCTCTGGTCATGGCATAACGAGTGCGTGGCTCTGAGGGATGGGTGCGCGATCTCAGTCACTCCGCACGCCAATCATGAGAGCAGTGCCTGCCTGAGGTGACTCCGGTTCTCCAGCTATCGTCTTTCACGTCCAGGAGCAAGGTGTTGTCCGACCGGCCATTTCGCTTTGGTGTGCAGCTTCGCGGTGCAAGCTCCGGACACGACTGGCGGGAGAAATGCCACAGGGTCGAGTCCCTTGGCTATGACACGCTCCTCGTGGCCGATCATTTCCCGCGGGGTCTCGGCCCCTTCGCCGCGCTGGCAACCGCCGCGGCCATTACTGATCGGCTGCGTGTCGGCACCTTCGTCCTTGCCAACGATTTCCGGCATCCGGCCGTTCTCGCCAAGGAGGCCGCGACACTCGATCTCCTGTCAGACGGACGACTAGAGGTGGGCATCGGCGCGGGGTGGCTCCGTTCCGAATACGACGCGGCCGGCATTCCCTTCGATCGTGCCGGAGTCCGCATAGATCGTTTGGAAGAGGCGCTTCCGATCATTAGACGCCTGTGGTCCGAGGACAACGTCACCGCCCAGGGGCGCTTCTACAACGTGGCTGATCTCTCAATCCTCCCCCGGCCCGTCCAGACACCCCATCCGCCAGTGATGGTTGGAGGCGGTGGCCAACGCATTCTGTCGCTGGCGGCACGACACGCCGATATCGTTGCCCTGAATCCTCGAGCTACACCGGAAGGCACGCCAGACCACCGCGACATCACGGCCGAAGTGACCACGCAAAAGCTTTCGTGGGTACACGACGCGGCCAGTGAGCGGTTTCCGGACCTGGAACTGAACATCGTCGTACTCCGCGTTGTCCCCACGGACGACCGTGAAGCAACGGCAGACCAACTCGCGCGGGAGTTGCACCTGACACGTGACGAGGTCCTGGAAAGCCCGCACGTCCTCCTGGGCACCGCTGACGAGATGGCGGAAACGCTTCGGCAACGCCGCAGCCTCTACGGCATTTCCTACATCTCGGTAACTGAGGATGGACTGGAACCATTCGCCCCGGTCATCGCGCGGTTAGCCAGGTAATCAAATGCTCAACGCCCCTGGACCACACCTTGGAGGGCGCCTTGGGGGGCGAACTACACGTCATCGTTGACCGAAATCCATGGAATACCAGGAGGTGTCCGGATTCGGGGCACGGTGCCCGCTCCAATCATCCGCCGCCCTGAAGCATGCACCGGTTGGGCAAGGTCGCATCGCAATCCCTGTGGCGGGGGACGCTGGACATCACTTGTCTCAAGCCCATCATGCGACAGCTTGGGTAATGATCGGCCCGTATCCTGTGGCGACTATCCGCGCTGACTTGTTTTTGTCATTCTCAGAGTCAGGACGAGTGGCCAGGGTTGGCGGAGGGGAAAATGCCGGTGAGCGGGCTCGCTAAGCGAGCCCGCTCACCCGGGAATGCCTGACCAGGGCGACGCCTACCGGTCCCCTGACACCCTTGGCCAGTCGTGCACAGGCGATCACCAGGCGTGAGGCCATCCGGTCAGGCCCTGGCGCGGCGCTCCTCGCGCCGCGCAGCCGTGACTAGTCAGTCGCCCCAGCGATCAGGAATTGCTGGACACGGTTGTTTCCGGTGTCGACGACCACCAGATTGTTGGGATTGAAGGCCAGGATGCCGGTGGGAGCGTTGAACTCCCCGACCGCGCTCCCGCCCTGTCCGATGGCCTTGAGGAATGTGCCATCCGCCGTGAAGATCTGCACGCGGTTGTTGCCCTGATCGACCACGTAGATGTTGCCGTCGCGGTCGCTCGTGACCGCCACCGGGCGGTCGAACTGACCGTTGTCGCTCCCTGCCTGCCCAAAGCCCCGGAGAAAGTTGCCGTTCCGGTCAACCACCTGAATGCGATTGTTTCCGGTGTCGGCCACGACCACGTTCCGGTCGACATCGACGGCGATCCCTTCCGGATCGCGGAACTCCCCGTCCTCGTCGCCGGCCTTTCCGAGGTGCCTGATGAAGAAGAGGTTCTCGTTCAGCAGCTTGATCCGGCCGTTGCTCGTGTCGGCAACATAGACGTTGCCGGTTTGCTGATCGACCGCGGCCCCGCGCGGCGCGTTCATCTGCTCAGTCCCGCCTCCGAAGAAGCCGAACGACTTCTGGAATTGACCGTTGACGTTGAACTCTTGCAGGCGGTGAGCAGCGGCATCAACGACCAGAACCTCGCTGGTCTCGAAATTCACGGCAATGCCGACCGCCTCCGTGAACTGTCCATCGCCTTCGCCGGGCGAGCCAAACCCGCCGATGGGCGTGCCCTCGCTCAACTGCACGATGCGCCCGTTGCCGGTATCAACGACGAGGATTTCCTCGCCTCCAATGGCGAGGGAAATGCCTGTTGGCTGATTGAACTGCCCCTCGCCAGCTCCCGCTTCCCCGAAAGCCGTTACGCAGAAACCATCGACGCACACCTGACCGGCAGCGCAGCGGTTGCCGCAGGAATCGACGTTGCCGCCGCCCCCACCGCCGCCGCCGTTGCCACCGTCACCATTGCCACCGTCGTTGCCGCCATCATTCCGGCCCCTGTTGCGCCGCTTCTTGTTCTTCTTCTTGCGCTTCTTCCCCTCGGCGTTGTCCAGATCAAGCTGCGTCAGCCCGGCCGCAATTGCCAGGCCAGCCAGCCCGCTGCCGAAGACCCGCCGCGAGGCCAGCCCCCCGTTCAGCACACGCTTCAGATCGCTCGCCCTTGTCTCAGTCCCATTCATGGTTTTTCCTCTCTCCGTATCACGTGCCGGCAAGCGCCGGGCACAGCTTGATCACACCCCCGGCGCAGAGTCGTGCTGGGGCTCCTGTCGTTAGGGTGTCCGCTGGGTGAATCTTCCGAGCCCGCCCCACGATGGAGCGGCCTCACCGGGCGCTCGGCGGCGCCTCAGGCTGGGTTCGCGGATCAGTGGCGCCGCGCGCTACTCGCTCGGTACTCTCAATTCAGGCTGCCGCGGCCTCACCGCCGTACGCGATTGAACCTTCCTCACTGGCGGGTGTCGGAATGGCGGCGTCTCTCCGGAGACCGGTATTGAGACCAGCCCACCCGGCGTCTACCACGCGCAGCGCGCGCCGGACTCCCGCGGCAATCGAGCGAGAGCCGCCGATGGGGCGCGTCACCCCCTCAAGCGCTCGGCGAATTTCGACCTCCCGCATCACCGCCTTCATTCGCCGGTCGTGCTCCCGGCGCAGGACCATCATCGTCAACCTGGGATCCATCACTCCTTGCTCCTTCATTCCATGAGGGCGGCGACCGGCGCTGGTAGATTCGCTGTCCGTGGAGCGGAAAATTGCGCCATCTGGTTGCCCACTGGACGATCCGTTCGTCCAGGTCCCTGTGCCGTTGCAGATCGTGCTTCGTTGGGCACGTCTCGATGATGCCGGTTCGCGGCATCCACGGAATCGGACACATGGCAGAATCGGGATGGCAGTTTTTGGATGAGGCCGAATGGAAACCCTCTCTGCCATCTGGCAGAGGGGAATAGAAGCGAAGCGCCGGAGTCGGTCCGCTATGCGAGGTCGTGGGCCCGTATGAGCATCGAAGCTTCGGTCCGGGTCAGCTCACTGAGCCTGGCGAGGCAGGTGGAAACGTGCGTACGCCCCGTCCGACGAAAAGCGCGTCTGCTATCTCGGGGCTGACTTCCCAACCACCATAAATAAAGGCATCTCTTTGCGCGGCGTCATTCCGCGAACCGCGAACGGCTTTGTGGCAGTGAAGCGGATCCACCGCCCACGAACGCCTCGGCGATGGCATCCGCCTTGGGCGCCACCTCGGTCATGGGCGTCCGTCCGGCAGACTTCTCCCGGGCAATGACCTCCCCGCAGGATTCCCTATCCCTCTGCCACCCGTGGCCGGTATTGCAGCGCTTCGGCGATGTGCGCCGTAGTGATCTGCTCGGCGTCGGCGAGGTCGGCGATCGTACGGGCCAGCTTGATTACCCGGTGGTAGGCGCGCGGGGAGAGCGCCATCTGGCGCACAGCGGTGCCGAGTAGGGCCTCCGCTGTGTCCTCCAATGCCGCGAACTGGCGCATTTCCTTGGGTCCCATGTCCGCATTGGTGAGCGCGGAGGAGCCAGCAAAGCGACGCGACTGCAGTTCGCGCGCGCGCTCCACCCGCTCGCGGATTGTGGCCGAGCTTTCGCCAGCGCGGCGCTCGGTCAGTTGCTCGTGGGGAATGCGCGGGACATCGAGGTGAATGTCGATGCGGTCCAGCAGCGGGCCGCTGATCCGCTTCTGGTACCTTGAGACCGCGCTGGCCGCACAGGAGCAGGCGCGACGCGGATCGCCGTAGTATCCGCACGGGCATCCGTGCAGATAGTAATGGAGGCGATTCTTTGGCACGGACTCATCGCCTGGGCTGATATCAAGAATTGCAAATGGCCCAACTGAGTGAATCAGCACTATGTCGGTGGCAACTATCACATCATGTCGAGAATTGCGGGATGAATGGGTTAGCCGCCACTACCACTTGTGATAGTGAACAGAGGAAAGCTCTGGTTCTGACGTGGAAGGATGAAGACTCTCAGCCTGCCTAATTACCTCGCGACGAGTTCAGCCTATTGCTCGCAACTACCAGGGGCCCCACTGTACAGCCGGGCCCCTGATCTCAACGTCTCAAATCCCGTACACCAGTCAAGATTTGAGCCGTTGATTTTGCGACGGCTTGTGAGACGCTAGATTCTAGGAAAACTTGTGCGCCAATCGATCAAAGTCAGGGCGTCTCGAATACCGTGGTATTTGAGACACCTCGGGATATTGCCTGGCCTGCAATATGGTTGTGCCGCTTGGGTTCAGTGAATTACTCCGCACGAATCGCGCCGTAGCGGTCCGTTCCCCACGACTGAGGGCAGGCCTGACTGCGCTGGCTGGGCCATGTACGACGACCGAATCCGCAAAGGCACGCTGTATCGCTCACATTCGCTACAGGCACACATCATGCTTTCATAATGTTCAGCACAGGCGAGCCCGGACTCGCCATGGTTCATCACCTCTCTGGTTTCAGTGATGGATCCAGGACAACCCGAGGTCAGCATGGACGCGACCATCCTCGTCGTCGATGACGATCCAACCATTCGCACCCTGATCACCCGGGTGCTGTCCCGCACGGGCTACCAGGTGCAGGAGGCCGACGACGGGCTCTCGGCCCTGGATCAGATCATGGTTGCTCGCCCTGCCCTGGTCCTGACCGATTTGATGATGCCGCGCATGAAAGGGGACGAACTCATCGCGCAGGTACGGCAGGGCCTAGACCCCATCCCCTGCATCCTCATGAGCGCATATCACAACGACTCCCCCCTACTGACGGTGCCGTTTCTGGCCAAGCCCTTCGACATCTCGGACCTGGAGCAACTGGTCGCACAGACGCTGCTCCCGCCACCAGTCTTCACGTAGACGCGCTGGGCTGCTGCTCCCTGCCCCCGTGACCTGGTTACCACTGCGGATCGAGCGACTTAGCCCAGGACGGCGTCGGGGAGCACCTGCTGCACCAGGTCGATGAGGGACCCGAGGGGAAAGGGTTTGGCCAGGAACGGGATCGACCCTGGGTCTAGTCCCGCCGGCACCGCCTCGGGCTGCGCCAGCACATAAGGGAGCGTACCGGTGACGATGACCGGCAGCTGCGGATCCCGCCGGCGCAGTGTATCGACTACGCGCAGACCATCCAGCCCCGGCCACATGACGTCGGCAATGACCAGGTCTGGCCGCTGCGTGGCGGCCAGGGTGAGAGCAGCCTCACCATCAGGGACGGTGGTGACCTCGTAGCCCTGCGGCTGCAGTGTGCGCGCGATGAGGGTACGTGTCTCGGGATGGTCGTCAACAACGAGGATCGTCGGAGGCACGCGGCATACTCCGGCTGAGCAAGCACCAGGGCTCATCCCTGGCAGAGCAGTGATAGCCGTACACCACACCGTGCACATGCTGGAGTATCGGGACTGTGTCGGACCCGAACCATCCGGGTCGGCACGGAGTTTTCGCTCAGGGGAGCCCGTAGCGTAGTCCGGTCGGGGCTGGCGGAAGCTGCGCTCTGCCATCCTGCTGTGCGCCGGGTGTACGCTGCACCTCTGTCGCATGCATCAGACACTGAAGGGCGAGCTCCATGGACGCAGAGCAGTTCGATACCTTCGCGCGATCCCTGACGGATAGTCGCTCCCGTCGAAGTACCCTCGGGGGGCTTCTGCTCGGATCGCTCGGGCTGCTGAGTCACGCCGCGACCGAAGAGGCCCGCGCCCACGACCTCAAGGCCAAATGCAAGAAGAAGTCGGGCAAGGCGAAGAAGAAGTGCCTCAAGAAGGCCAAGAATCACAATGCGACGCACACCTCACCACCAATCGTCCATCCGGATGCGCGCTGTCTTGCTGGCACCATCTTCAGTGGCCTCGATGACGGTGAACGCTGGGCGCAGGTCTTTACAGTGCAGCGGAGTGGCGAACTGGTCCGTGCGCAACTGACGTTCTCGATTGCCCAGGGGACGACGGGAAATCTCGTCGCTGCCATCCATGCCCTCGATGGAGCAGGGACTCCCACGAACACCGCGCTACGCAGCGCGGCAGTTGCGACGGAAACCCTTGCATTTGGCGAGCAGGAGGTCGGGTTTGAGTTCCTTCCCTCGCTTCCGGTTGTGGTCGGCACCAACCTGGCGCTCGTCTTCTCCCATTCTGGCGACAAGGATCCCGGGGTCAAACGCTCGGTTGTCGATGCCTGCGCCGGCGAGGCCTATAGCAGTTCAGGCGCGGCAAGTCCCTTTGTGCTCGAGCCAGGTAGGGATGTTGACTACACGATCTTTGTCTTTGCCTGATCGCTGGTCCTGAACGCAACCGTCGAAAGTGAACCCACGCCAAAGCCGGATAATCGGCTTGGACGTGGTGACGATTGCGAGGCACTAGGCTCGCGAAGGCCGCTATCACCTCGGAAGCAATGGCCGGCGCACCTCACTTCAGGGATCTGTCGCCTGCCAGGTCTTGCGGGATACTGCGCCCAATGGGGATTGTCCGCATTTGAGAAGATGTCTCATTCGTCAGAGTTGTGGTGTTCCCCGGCGTCCCTGACCTTGTCGCCGTCATTGACGCCGGCATTGGTCAGTGGGACGATACCCCGTATGAATTCTCGCTCCTCGTCTGACGCCCCCTCGAGCTCCGCGTTGCAGGCGCGCTTGATCACGTTGGGTGAGCGCAGCGCGCAGTTGATCGCGCTTTCGGCTGCCGCGAGTGCACGGCTCACGGAGTTGACGCTTTCCCACGTACCGCCAGTCCCGCACGTGGCGTCAGAGGAGTCACTACCCACGGATACCGTGGCCGATGCCGCCCTTGACCAGCAAATGGTGCGCAGTCACGTGTTCGTGCTGAATAGCGATCCGGCCTTCCTCGATGTGGTGCGGGTCCTGCTGCAGAGCCAACGCTACAACGTCACCAGCACCAATCTGGTGCCCCAGACCTACGCGATGGTGCATGCCTCCGGGGCCCAGGCCATGGTCATCGATCTGGCAGCAGGGGAGTCCGCGCTGTGGGAGTTCGTCGCACAGCTCATGGGTGATGAGGCAATGTCTGCGCTGCCCGTGGTGATGACCTCGACCGACAGCCAGTTGCTGGACGCAGCAGAGTCTCGCCCCTGGCCGACGAGCGGACGCTTTCACCTGCTCAAGCCCCTGGATCCCGGTCTGCTCGCGGATGTCGTGCACGCGCTGATCGGTCCCGCGTAAGCGGTGGGCCGACCATCGCATCGAGCACCAACCGTGAGTGAGCATCCCTCATGAGATCTGCTGACACCACCCAGCCTTGGAGCAGGTTATGATGCTCGGCACCCTTGCCGCGGGCGCAGTGACCTGGAAGACATCGCCCGACGCCCGGACGGTCAGACACGCGACCAGAATCAGTCTCAGGGCGGGAACAGCTCCGGCTGGCCTCGGGCTTGATCCAGCAGGTACCGCCCCACCAGCACCGCATCGCCGCCCGTGAACGGCAGGCAGAATGTCACCAGGGCCGGCACACCAAGCCCCGTAATCTCCCCCTCCCCGAGCCAGAGCTCCTCCCCCTCGTCCGTGATGACCATGCAGGAGATGTGTGGATCCCCGTCACGCGACCCGTCGAGCAGAAACCGGATCGACCGCGAGGAACGGGCACGCCTCCTCGACCTGAGCCTGGCTATTCAGTCGGCGGCCGTCCGCATGGAGGATCTGAAGCGTCAATGGGCCGAGGCGCAACTCGCGGTGCTCATGGACCCGGAGCGCATCGCGGCCATGGAAGCGGCACGAGATAACGCCCAGCAGGCCCTGAGTGAGGCGGAAGCAGCCATGGAGGCAGCGCGGAAGGCCTTTGCGATCGCGAACAGGCCGCTCAAGGATGGCCGGGAGCGGGACGTGGACGACGGGCAATAGGCAACGAGGGAGACGGCATTGCCGTCTCCCTCGCGCGCTTCTCTCCCGGGGACGTCTGCTGATTCGCCGCTCAATCGCGGATGCGCTTACGAATTCAGCAGCTGCCCCTGGCTTCCGTCCATCGCCGCCATCTGCTGGGTCAACTGCTGCGCGATCTGTTCGACCTGCTGCATCATCTGCTGCTCTTCCTGCAGGTTCTGCTGCAGCAACTGAGCTGCCTCGGTCATCCCCATGGTCCGTGCCTTGTTGACCAAATGTGTGTAGGCAGCGATCTCCAGAGCCTCGG